>OODN01000623.1_pt1 | contig 18297 bp, 10 predicted proteins | sample 1671651 | NCBI WGS metagenome assembly OODN01 (sample SAMN06348178, study PRJEB24527) | human gut metagenome | biome: human gut; feature: ankylosing spondylitis patient; material: feces | host: Homo sapiens | place: China | collected 2015-10 | reverse complement strand
CCACCAGTTCTTTCGCCAACTTCTTTGAAACCATCAAGAACGGACATGTAAATCCTTTCTTTATTGTAAATAACTACGTGAAATACTGTACCTCATTGTTAAGAATAAAACGAATCGAATCTCGGGGAATATATTCATATTTTCAAGAACACAACATAATACGAAAAAACATACCGCAGACCATGCTTGTCTCAATGAGAAATTCGATACGGTTCAGCCAGCGCGCTTCCTAAGCCAACTCGATGGGCGCACCACCCCTTGTCGCCCCGACGGTTTTCCGCTAAAAACAGATGTGGTAACCCCTACCTCACCCCCGCACTACGGGTTGCGCAAATTGCAAATACTTTGCAGCACAGTTTTCCAATTTCATATAGGAAGCGCTGAAATATCGTGCTTTATGCATGCATATCATTTGCAAAACGGTTCATATAGGGGCTATCTTGCGCAACTATCTTTTGCAATCATTTTCATTTTTACAATGATTTTCTCAGTAACGATTTTCATTGAAAATCCGCCATTTTTCAGCATCTTTTACACTCCAACCGGGATAGAATATACACTACACGGTTGCAGTATTGCAAACGCTATCAAAGAAGATGGGACCCCCGTCGCAAAGCAGCGGCCACGATAACGGAGCCACAAGCCCCGATACCGGCCCAAACACAAGAAAAAGAAGGATCAGGAAGGTCAATGAAACATCGGAAACCAACTCCCGCCTGGCAGAAGCTGGGTCTGCGCGTCAGCAAGAAGCTGGCGGTGGGCGCCACAGCCCTTGCCACAGTTTTCGGCGGACTGGCAGTCGCCAGCGTCTCCGCACAGGCGAGCACCGACCGTAACAGTTATGCGGACACCGTAGGCAACCCGACTTTCGAAGCAGCACGCAAAAAGTACGGTCTGACCAAGGAGATGAAGAACGGCGCCATTCTGCACGCGTGGATGTGGTCGTTCAACACCATCACCGAACATATGGATGAGATCGCCGAAGCCGGTTACACCTCCATTCAGACCGAGCCGATGAGCAAAATCAAGGTGAACGACGCCAACGGCAAGAAATTCACCGAAAATTGGTATTACGTGTATCAGCCGACGAACACCTCCATCGGCAACTTCGTGGTCGGCAGCGAAGACGACCTGAAAGCCATGACCGTGGCAGCCCACGCGCATGGCATCCGCATCATCGTCGACGTTGTGGCCAACCACTTCACCGCCGACTGGAACGCCATCGACTCCGACTGGCGGAAGAGCGAATATTTCCATGCGCGCAACTCCTGCAGCGGCTCCGGCGGCGACAACATCGATTATTCCAACCGTTGGCAGGTGACGCACTGCCACCTGCTGGGCCTATGGGATCTGAACACCGCCAATCCGGAAGTCGCCAATCGTATGCACGACTTCCTGAAAACCGCGGTGAACGACGGTGTTGACGGCTTCCGTTTCGACGCCGGCAAGCACGTCGAACTGCCGAACGAATTCGACGGTTCGCAGTATTGGACCACCATTCTGCAGAACGGCTCGCAATACCAGTACGGCGAAGTGCTGCAGGGCGATTCCGGACTGGATTACAAGGCGTACGCCAACCTGTATGCCAAGTATGGCGAAGGCGGCGGCGGAGCCACGGCCTCCGACTATGGCAAGACCATCCGTTCTGCACTGTGGAGCAAGAATCTCAATGCGGGCAATCTTATGAGCTTGCGCAACGGGGGCGTCAACGACGATCAGCTGGTCACTTGGGTGGAGTCGCATGACAACTACGCCAATGGCGACAAGGAATCCACGTATCTGACCAACGATCAGATACGCTTCGGCTGGGCCGTGGTCGGCGCACGCGCAGGCGGAGCGCCACTGTTCTTCAACCGTCCGAAGGCCTCCGGCGGCAATCAGCCCCAGTTCGCAGAAGCCTCTCAGCTGGGCGACGCCGGCGATGACATGTGGAAAGACACGGCTGTTGCGGCCGTCAACCATTTCCGCAATGCCATGGACGGCGAGGCCGAATACCTGCGCAACTGCGGTTCCGAACAGAACAACAACTCCTGCCTCATGGTGGAACGTTACAAGACCGACAACAATGCCGGCAATGACGGCGTGAGCATCGCCAACATGGGCGGCGACCAGAATCTGGCCGGCACTCCGACCAAGCTTGACGACGGCACGTACACCGATCAGGTGAACGGCGGCACCATCACCGTTTCCAACGGCAAGATCACTTCCGGCACCGCCAAGGGCGATGCGGTGAGCGTGTACTTCAACACGAGCGTGAAGGAATCCGTTTCCGCGACCGTCAGCAAGAAGTTCTCCTCCAACACCATCAAGGTGACGCTGAACGCCAGCAATGCCACCAATCTCACTTACTCACTGAGCAATGGCAAGAACGGCTCCTTCGTTGACGGCGACTCGCTCACCATCGGCGGCGATATGGAGATCGGCGATTCCGTCACCCTGACCGTCAAGGGCACCGGCGCCGAAAGCGGCGAAGCGCTCGAGTTCACCGCAACCTACACCAAGGTTGAGGTTCAGGCGAACACGATTTATGCGACGAAGCCTTCCGGCTGGAGCAAGATGTACGCGTACGTGTACACGGGCGACGGAGCGACCGCGAAGAACAACGCGGCCTGGCCGGGCGTGGAGATGACCGCGATGGCGGCCGCCGATTCGTGCGCCAAGGCCGGCACATACAAGTATGAGGTTCCGGATTTGGGCGAGGGCACCTATCGCGTGATCTTCTCCAACGGCAGCGGCTCGCAGATGCCGGGGGCCAGCCAGCCTGGTTTTGAATTCTCGGGCAAGGTGAGCTGGGATGGTTCGTCCGCCTCGCTGACAGCCATCACCTGCACGGCAACGCCTCCGGTCATCAAGACCGCGGACATCACCTTCAGCGCCACGGCCGACCTCAAGACCGGCGAGACCCTGTACGCGGTCGGCGACTGGGGCCAGGGCAAGGGCAAGACCTGGACCCGCGCCGGCGGCGTCAAGCTCGCCAAGAACGGCAACGCGTACACCGGCACCACCACCATGACCAAGGGCCAGGCCATCACCGCCCGACTGATCAAGGTCGACGCGAACGGCAAGACCACATGGGACGAGATCGGCGACGTCAAGGCCACCGCTGACAAGACCAAGACCGTGGACCTCAAGTGGACCAACGCGGTCGAGAACACCGTGGACATCACCATCAACGCGGCCGCCGACCTCAAGACCGGCGAGACCCTGTACGCGGTCGGCGACTGGGGCCAGGGCAAGGGCAAGACCTGGAACCGCGCCGGCGGCGTCAAGCTCGCCAGGTACGGCAACGCGTACACCGGCACCACGAAGGTCGGCAAGGGCAACGCCATCACATTCCGTCTGATCAAGGTCGACGCCAACGGCAAGACCACATGGGACTCGGCCAAGGACCGCAAGTCCAAGGCCGACAAGACCAAGGCGCTCGGCGTCTCCTGGACCTCCGGCAAGGTGAACGAGGACGGCACGATCCCGGACGACTCCGCCATCAGCATCTCCGGCAAGGGCGTCGCGGACGGCAAACTGTCCATCCAGAAAGGCAACCTCGCCGAGCTCTACGTGATCGGCACCCAGGACGCCACCCCGTCCGACGCTGTCTGGTGGAGTGACGGGGCCGCCGTGGCGGTCTCCGGCACCGGCACCGTCTACGGCGTCCAGACCGGCACCGCCAAGGTGAACGTGAAGGTCGGCAACCAAACCGCCACCATCACCATCACCGTCAAGTAAACGGCAACCGCCGATATCCATAAAACATTTGAGCCTTGGAATTCAATATCACTCCAAGGCTCAAATCATATTCAAACGCTTCTATACGCATGAAAATACACACATCAAAATCAGCGGATTTAGCATAATCAGCTCAAAGCGTCGTGCAGATATCGCTTTGAGCGGCTGCGCATGATATCCAGCGCAATATCGGCATTGCAGAAATCGATGGTCTGTGAGGTATCAGTACAATCAACTTCGGAAAAATCAGTGATGATTCTGTCGGCGAATTGCACTTCCTGCAGGATTTGACCGCGTCTGGTGCCGAGTTCATGCTCTTTGGTACCTTCCGTATACACCCAGAACGGTTTATGGAAGTTGATGGAGAACAGCGTGCCATGATAGGAGTCCGTAACTACACCCTCCGCATATTTCACCAGCGAGAGGAATTCTTCCGGCCCTGCCTCGAGCACATTGACAAGCTCATCGCATTTCGGCACATTGCCCGCCTGCGGCGTCAGCACTGCGACAGGCAGGCCGACTCGACGAGACAGTTCACGCAGTTGCCTGAATACGCTGACAGCACGCTTGGGACGCAGCAGCGAATAAAACAGCAGATACTGTTCGGGCACGTGTTGCGACTTACGCAACGGTATGCGTTCCTCCCATTCGCCCGCGTTGAGCAACAGCGTCGGATCGCATACGTGTTCCACATATTTGCCGCTTACCTGCCGCAGTTTGCCGCATGCGGAACGTTCCCTCGCCGAAAGCGCGCTGAATTCCGCCAACGCCGGTCCGATGCGCCGCAGCTCATCGTCGGTCATGGTGGCCGGCGACGAAGCATACGAGATTTTCCTGCAGTTCGCCCATTTCAGCAGGTACGGGTCCATGTACTTCCAGTCGACGCGTTCCAGCTCGTTGGAATGCTTGTTGATGATCTGGTCGCTGCCGCTCACGGCCACGTCGAATGCGTCAGCCAGCGAATTCAGCTCTTCCGGCTCCTGATAGCGTCGTTGGCCCACATGTATGTTCGTGCTGATGAACCGCTCGAAATTGCGCATGCGCTTCTTGCGCAGTCCCGCAACCGGCAGCATGGTTAAATCCGCGAGGGACGATTTGAGGCCCAGCCCACGCCAATATAAGCGTTCATAGTAGCGTTCGCCCTCAAGCGGCCGGTAGTCGATGACGGTAACGTCATGCCCCATGTCCGTGATGGTTGATTGCGTGGCATACGCCTGCAATACCGAACCATAATTATAGGCAGCATGATACGTGATTAGACCGATAATATTATGCTTCTCGTCCATATTTCCTCGTCGTTCAAGTAGTTATTTCTTTGTTTTCTCGCTATTGCAGAAGCACTCCGCTTTCTCATTGTTTTCCACTGAATTGCTTATGACGCACCCATGCGATCGCAGCGCTCACGTAATACCATCGATATTTCATCGAAAGCAACGCGATTTGTCGGGTCACAGGAAAACGACCTCCCCGATATCGATCAAGCGGCTGCCGAAAAACCGGCATGTTCACTACTTTTCCATAGTGATTCTTTCGTTCATGACGGTTCCATGGCGCTTCGGGATTGAACAGATCATTGATCATAATGATCGTCAGATGAAATAATGTGTAATCATCGAGCGTTCCATCAGATATTTCCCGAAATTGACGAATGGTATCGCGCATTGTTTCGATCGCAGATATTGTTCGCCGCACATAATCGTTGGAGAACGACCGCACCACCGAATCCGCATTGCGGCGGTATTCGTACACCATTTCATCCACATAGCCGATTCGATTCGCCGCCGCGACCGCACGGAACGCATATTCGGCGTCCTCCCCCAAACTCAAGGTTTCGTTGAATCCGTCGATCCCTTTGATCAGCGGCATGCTGTACAGCTTGCCCCAAACAAGCGCGATACCTCGCTGCGGTCGGAGCATATCCTCGCATAGGTCAAGACGCCTGCGTCCCTCGAACACCATGTCAGTTTCAGCATAATGGTGTTCTTCCACACTTGGAGACCCCTCGCCTTTGCCGCCCATAATGACGGCACCAGCGGCGTCGGGAACACCGTTCGCATCGGCATCGGCACCTGCAAGCACGTTGCGGTACGCCCCCATCACCACATCGCAGCGGTATCGCACCGCAAACGCAAGCATGCCGTCGACGGCATGCTTGGCGAGCACATCATCCACATCGAGGAACATCGCCCACTGCCCCGTGGCCGCGCGCAATCCCGCGTTGCGAGCCGCGGAGACTCCGGCATGGGCGATCGTTTCCGTACGAATGCTGACCAATGGCGAATTCCAATTCGAGATCGGTGCCGTTTCGAATGCCGGCTCACCATCGAATACAATCACCGCTTCGATACGGAAGCCACTGCCCTGCTGCCGTTGCAGACTGTTCACGCAATCATGCAACGTTTGCAACGTGGCACGGTAGACGGGAATGATCACACTGATGGTATGGCTCATCGTCAGTTCAGCTCCCGTGTGATCACCGAAGCATCATACCGGAACGATACCGGCGATTCGATGCTTTCCGGGAAGTTGCCGATCGCCACGAACGCAATCAGCGTTTCGTAGTCGGGCACGCCCAACAGCTTGCGGATCTCATGCTCCTGCTTCTCACGCATCATGGTGTTGAGAGGGCAGGCGGCCAGCGACTCGCATTCCAATGCGGTCAGGAACGCCATGGCGAACAGGCCTCCATCGATATACGGCTCGTTGCGTTCCTCAACGCTTACGAAACTGCGCACGTCCACGCTGATCAACGCCAGCACCGGAGGCGCATCGTACCCACGCCACCCGCCCTGCAACGCCAATGCCTGTTCGATGAATTTCGGATTGCTGATCAGCAGCACGCGATATGCCTGCCTATTGCATACCGATGGCGTTTTCATCGACATGCTTACGGCCTTACGCACCGTTCCCATATCAACAGGGGTTTCGGCATACTCGCGTACGCTGGAACGCCCTGCGAACAATGCTGCATAGTCGAGCGATGCGTTGTCGCGTTTGTCTGCGGCACGCACGGTTTTCACGCCCGCATTGCCCGCAACGTCGGCTTTTTCGGCTTGTTCGACGCTTTCGATATCCACCGAGGCCACTTCGTCGGCAAACCATACGCCCACAAACTCAGGAATCGGCTTCTCCAACGCCCGATGCTTGCGCACGTATGCACGAACCACCTGCCGTGCCGCGATATACGTCACATCGTCAACCGGATAGTCGCGTTCCCGCCATTCATCCATCACGGAACGCAACTCCCCGAACGCGGATCTGCCGAATCCCGCACGGAACCGTCTATGCGACAATCCTTTTTCAATACGATGAATGTAATACACCATAGTGCCGCGCAATTGCTCGGATTGCCCCACATTCCATTGCCCAGCACAGAATCTCAGGAACCGTTTGCGCTGCCCCGCATAGTACGAAGCCAATGTCATGTTCGCTTTGCATCCTTGCAATACGCGCCAGACGCGATGCGGAACGATGGTTTTGATTCGCTGCTTCACGCCCATGATTTCACCTTTCCTTGTTTTCTCGACGCAACGACGGCAATACCGCCTGCACCTTGGCCATGACTTCCCTTGTAAACCAGCCTTCACGCAGCTTCTGCCCCAATTGCGAAGCCCGTCGTACCATTCGCGCATACTCGCTTTGCGTCATGCCGTATTCCACGGCCATGGCCTCTTGCAACGATTCGACGGCAACGCCCACTCCCTGTTCGACTACGAATGGTGCGAGCGCCGCCTTGTTCCATATGATCACCGGCTTGTCGGCTGCAAGATACAGCGACAGCTTATGCGGATTGTTGACGGTCAGATATTTGCCGTAATAGCCGCCGCAGGTGTCGAGACTGTCGCCGTCCCAGATCAGACCAAATCGTCCTTCCAGTTTGTCTGGCAGTTCATCGGGTGCGACGATTCCGCGGTACCACGCCGTTTTGCCGTTCCGCCGGTCATATTTCGGCCCGTACAGATTGATGTCGGCTTTGGGGAATCGCTCGGCCAGCCGATACACGTATTCGGCTTTGCCATGGCTGAGATTTCCCGCGATATCGATGCCGTGACGCTGTTCCACGGGCACAGGATTCGCTTGCGGCAGCAGGTAATCAAAAATGCCGATCTCCACGATCGGCACGGTCGCGCCGTACTTGCGCAACACTTCGCTCATGCGCGGATTGTGGCTGATGAGCAGATCCGCTTCGGTCACCCATTGTTTGTCGAAATCGGTGTAGGAGTAGCCGCGTAGCGTTTCCAAATCATGAATCAGGAAAACAAACAACGCTCCGCGCGCTTTCATCCTACGCACGGAAGGCAAGGCGTACAGCGACACCTTATTGTACATGATGAGCGGAAATTGCACCAACACCACATCCCCGCAGCGAACGGTTCGTTCCAGCCGATGCCAATCGGCAAGCGTACGTCCAACGCACACCAGCTTGTCGAAATACCCTTTGTTCTCGCCGGGACGCACTTCGAACGGCTGCCAGGATTGGCTTTCGAGCACCTGCCGAATGTCATCGCGCGCTTTGGATCCAGCGTGCGCATGATGCAGCGAACGTTCGCAGATCACGTAGTTCGTCATTGCCAACCTCCATTGTTTGCATATCGTCCGTCACTCGCATTGCTTGCGCCATGCGCGTTATTCTCATCATTCGTTTTCCGTACATGCAGTCGGTTGAATACCGGCTGAAGCATGGCCATAACGAATCGTTCGCGGCACAGCAGCAACGCGATGCCATATATCAGCGCGAACAGGAATCCGCCGAACATCAGCCACAGGAAGGCGTTCCATGTCTCGGCACCGCATATCGCGATCGCGCCCCGCGTAAGGCAGCCTGCCGCAATCGCACTGAGCAGAATACGTATCGGATCGATCGACGTGCGAATGCCAACCAAAAACCCGCGGCACACATATGAGCGCATCGCCAGCATCAACGCTTCGCACAATGAAATGCTGATGGCGGAACCGACCACGCCGAGCTGTGGAATCAGCAGCACGTTTGCAAGTACGGCCAAGGCAAGTCCGATCGCGTTCACCATGGCCCATGTACGTTCCATTCCTTTGGAAATCATGACATTCGCAAGCACGATATTCATGGCCGAACACATCACCGCAATACCGACGAATCGTAGCGGAACCGCGGATTCCGCGAAGTCAGCGCCACCGAGCAATGCCACGATCGGGTCGGCAAGCAATATCAGCAGAGCAATGATCGCGGAGCCGAATACCATAACGAAATTCATGTTTTTCGCGATCAGTTCGCCTGCCTGCCGCTCTTTGCGCCGCGCCTGATAATACGAAAGGCGTGGCAGCATCACGTTGCCGACGGAATTGACGGCGGTGACGAGCACGGATTTGATTTTGGATACCAGCTGGTACAGGCCGACCATATCGGTGGTGCCAAGGAAGCCGAGCATCACAATGTCTACTTGAATATACATGCCGGATGAAATGGATGCGATGGTGAACCATAGCATCGGTTTGAAATGGCGGGAAATATTGAGATGTCCACAATTGCGGAAGTCCACGAACCTGCGTAGCCGCAGGAGATTGAGCATGTTGGATCCGTACCCGGCCACCACCACGATCAGGCCGTATATCGCGTAGTCGCCGCGCTGCCGTACAAAAGCGAACATGAGCACCAATGCCAGCAGTTTGAAACATACGCTACGCACGGTGATGTATTCGTATTGTTCCAACGCCTGATAGAACCATTCCACACCGAACGAGGAAAGCCAGATGGCCAGGCCGAAAAGCGCGAACAGCCCGAATTGCGCGTTCATTTTCGGTACGGTGAACAGGCACGCCAGGTAGACCGCGAACACCATGGTGGTGGAGCATGCCAGAATAACCAGCAATTCCAGCACCGTACGCGATAGTTCCGCGCGGTCGTCGCGTACGCGAGCGCAGACGCGCACTCCGTAGTAGGTAACGCCCAGGAGGGCCACCAACGAAAAGTATGAGGCCACGGATTGAGCGAACGCCACATGCCCGGTGCCACCGGTGGAAAGCACGCGCGACACGTATGGCACGGTGATGAGCGGGAAGATCACTGACGACGTGGTGACGATCATGTTCATCAGCACGTTGAATTTCACGGATCGAATGCGCACGTCGGTTGGATGCTTGGCCGGCTTGCTGGACGGCTGCCCGACCGGCTTGGTCGGCTGACGTTCAGGCATAAAGCACCACCCGCTTGGCGAAGGCGCGTTTGCGTATGCGCACGGAGTTCACGAAGAATATCAGCACCACCCAAATAATGATGTTTCTGAGCATGATCTGGTTGAACATGGTTGACATCCAACGGTTGGAGAAAAAGCTGAACGCACAGCAATAGCCGATGGCACCGTACAGCATCATCGATATGGGAATGCCCGCCTTGCCGTATTGCAATGCGAAAACCGCGCTTTCATAGCAAAGCTGAGAAAGTGCTGCGATCAGCACGATGGCAAGCATCGCACCCGCGATGCCCCAGTCGAAAATGAATGCGTAATATGTGGTGAATACGTTGCCAAGACTGCGCTCGCCATACCGTTGGAAGGGTTGCCATTGCATCCAGTCAAGCACGGTTTTGCCGAATATCTGGGGGAACGAGGCCCGGGTGGAAGCCAATGTCATGTCTCCCCATTGCGTGGATTTGACCGCCAACGAAGGCGACATGGAGTTCGTGAGATACGCGTCTAGATTTTTTATCGGCGCTCCAATGTAGATGGACAGGTATTCGTACATGGTCGAGTCGCCCGCCTTGCGTCCCATCAGCGACAGCAGTGGCTTGAACGAAGCCAATCCCACGAGCGCGATGGCCACGAATTTCAACACAGTGCGGAAGCCGAGCCGCATGCCTTTCCAACGGTTGTTCTGCCTGCGGAACAACGCCCAGTATGTCCATGCGGCAATGCCAAGCTGAATGAGGCTATTGCGTCCGCCGGAAATCAACGTCATCGGAACGGCCGCCAACACATTGATGACCGCAAGATAATCGTTGCGCAACGAACGGACCACCACGCTGCGCATGGCGAGAAACAGCCACGCATAGGCCATGGCGTTGGTCGCCAGATGCAGTAGCGAGGGAATTCCAGAGATGGCCACGCCTTTGGTGCTGAATTTGTTGAGTTTGTCATACAAGCCGATGGCTTTGTTCAGAGAGCCGTCTCCCCCGTAGGGCAGTGTCAATGAGATTATCTGCCGTGACACGATCAGCAATGCCAAACCGGTGAACAGCAGGCCGCCAACGTACACCCACATCGGCAGAACGATATCTTGCGGCTCACCGTATTCCCGATGTGCTGTCCGATGTCCGACGCAGCTGCGGAAAAACACCTTCACACCGTAAGCCGTCAATGCGAATGCGAACGTGCCGAATCCAACCACGAAGCAGGTTTGCATCGACAGGTCGAAATCCCAAGTCCGGTAATTGGTGAGTCCATTGAATACCGCGAGCGTGAATCCGACCACGAATAGTATGGATGGTTCCGCGAAATCCCCGCGATATGCCACTATCAGCAGCACCAGCAATGCCAGCAATGTCAAGAACAGTATGGTCGAGGTCATCTCATCACCATGCCTAATGTGATGCGATTTCCGGATGCCGTCGCTTGTACAGCGCGTACATCATGCCGTACAGCGTCGGAGAGGTGGCCAGGAGTTTCCATTGCAGCAGTTGACTTTTCCCAATGATTCCCTTGCGTTCCACCATTGGCAGCAATTCGCGCAATTCCGTACGCGCATACCGTTCGAATTGCGCCCATTGCTTGCGTTGATGCGCGAGCATGATGCGATTGCAGGTACCGACAATGGATTCGAGATGCCCATATGCGGCATATGCTTCAACATGCGGATATTTGGTTCGCACCAAGTCGAGCATGGCTCCGGTGGATTGTGCGAATTTGTCGGTGATGCCATGCGACTGACTGTTTTCCGACATTCTGTAACGGTACAGCGGCGTGGAATCGTATACGATGCGATCCGCCTTGTCGAGCAGCTGGTAGGTGACCGGCGAATCTTCCGCATAGACGGCGTCGAGCGGGTAGCGCAGGTTATCGAAGAGTTCTTTTTTGGCGAGTTTGTCCCACGCGGTCACATAAAAGTAGCCATGCTGATTCACATAGGCGAATGCTTCCTGCGAGGTCATGACGATTTTCTTGTCGGGAAAAGCGTTGCAGTAGGTGCTGCCGTCAGGGTTTTCCCGTTCGTACGAGATGATCGACAGGTCGGCGTCGGATTCCTGCAGATTGTGCAGCAACGTGCCGAACATATCGGGAAGCACGTAATCGTCGGAATCCACGAATCCGATGTATTCGCCTTTGGCAAGGTCGAGCCCGGTGTTACGGGCCGCCGCCAAGCCGGCATTGCATTGGCGCACCGCACGAATGCGGTTGTCACGATTCGCCCAAGCATTGCACTGTTCGCCGGAGGAATCGGTGGATCCGTCGTCGACCAGTATGATTTCCAATCGTTCGTAGGTTTGCCCGATAAGACTTTCCACGCATTGGTCGAGATACCGTTCCACGTTGTAGACCGGCACTATCACGCTGATGAGGGGTTGGGTCGAAACTGCCATAAGACCTGTTTTCAGCAGCTTTTCACGTACTTTTTGCCTACGAATTTCGCCATAAGGAAACCGGACCCCTTTTTGATCCAGTCCACTGGTTCGGGGCTGATGATAGGCATTTCGACGTACGGGTAATGGTTGGTTTCCAGCCATACATCGAAGAGGATTTCGCTGATGCGTCCGGGAAATCGCATTTCGAAGACGCTGTATGAGCTTGAATCGATATGCTTGGCCAGTTCTCCGATGATGGGAAACATCCACGAGCAGTATTCGTTGATGAGGTCTTTGCGCATCACGAACATGTTGAACAGGTGCGCCGAGGTTTTGTTCATTTGCGCGTCGAATGCGTCGAGGTAGTCGGAATTGGTTTGCGCGATAATGCTTCGTGTCGCATCGAGCTGGCCTTCCTGCATGGTGTGCTCGTAATGTGAATATACGGTTTCGATATAGTAGTTGCGTCGTTCCGGCACAATGATTTCGCACGTATCGAGCAGACGCGCATAGTCTTGTTTTCCTGCGATGCAGCTGAAGCGTTCGTTTTCGTCTCCGTGGCGTTTCGCACTGTCATTTTTGGCAAAATGACGGCGGTAGTGCACCAATCCCTGATAGTCGGCATCGCAGTTTTTCCACATCCAATACAGTCCGGTCAGTTCGGAATATTGTGCGTTCAACTGCGAAATATTATCGCCGGTGTTGTCGCACGTCATACCCAAATCGACGTTCGGATGCAACGCCCTACCGACCTGCAACGGCATATATACGCCGTCGATCGGCATACGGTACGCCTTATGCGTGGCCACGGCCACCGTGATGTCGGAGTCCGCCATCACTGTCATCCCTTCTATACCGGACGCGCACTACTGCCAAAGCACGCCCTTATACTTCACCCTCCCCCCTTGCCTGGAGGGTACAGCATACGTTTTCATTTTATCTCAACAGTTCATCTAGATTTCACCAAACGTCAGACACTCCCGTTTTACAAACCCCATTTTTCAAGCTTTTTCAAGATTATTTTACAAATTATCATGTTTTGCAAGAGATTGCAGACGTTTGCATACACGACGTGAAAACGAACTGATTTAAAGCTTTAATCACACCCCACACACACCATCCAACACCCCCGATATGGCAATTTCAGGATCGCCTCTTTCATAAGTATTGAAAATCTCGTCACAACTGTTTCATTACTACTTCGGCGTTTCGCTGCCATCATGTTGGGATTACAAGAAAAAACGTTTGCAGATCATTGCAAACGATTATGAAAAACAGGGCGCACGACTCCAATATCACATATTGAAATCGCACGCCCCTGAGATCTACCGGTCAGACCGGTGGATGTATGGCTTTATGAAATCCGTTTGATTCCTTATTTGACGGTGATGGTGATGGTTGCGGTCTTGCCCGCGGCCTTCACATTCACCTTTGCGGTTCCCGTCTCGACGCCGTACACGACACCGGTTCCGGAAACCGCCACTGCCGCGCCGTCGCTCCACCACATGTCGGGATCACCCGTGGCGCCCTTCACGGAGAGGTTCGCGAGCTGGCCCTTCTGGATGGTGAGCTTGCCGTTCGAGACGCCGTCACCGGTGATTGCGAACGTTACCGGCACGGTGCCGTCCTCGTTCACGGTGTTCACATCCCAGGCCACGCCGACGGTCTTGGCCTTGTCGGCGGTGGTCTTGCGGTCGGTGGTCGGATCCCACGTGGTCTTGCCGTTCGCGTCGACCTTGATCAGGCGGAAGGTCATGGACTTGCCGGTCTTCACGTTCGCGGTGCCGGAGTAGACGCCGTCGGCTCCCGTGGCGGTCAGGCGGATGCCGGAGGCGCGGGTCCAGGTCTTGCCGTCCTGACCCCAGTCGCCTACCGCGTACAGGCTTTCGCCGCTCTTCAAGTCGGCGGCCGCGTTGATGGTCACGTCCACGCTTTGCGAAACCTGGCGCTCATCCCACTTGAGGGTGAGGGTCTTGGCCTTGTCGGCGGTGGTCTTGCGGTCGGTGGACGGATCCCACGTGGTCTTGCCGTCAGCGGAAACCTTGATCAGGCGCATGGTCATGGACTGGCCCTTGGCCACGGTCGCGGTTCCGGTCAGTTCGCCGCCCACGGTAGTGAGCTCGACGCCACCGGCGCGGTTCCAGGTCTTGCCCTTGCCTTGGCCCCAGTCACCGACCACGTAGGCCCTCTCGCCGGACTTCAGGTCAACGCCGGTCGCCTTGAACGTGATCTGCACGTTCTTGTCGTCGTCAGGAGGCACCACCACGGTGCAATCCACGGCCTTCAACGAAGCAGACGAACCATCCCACGTTACGGTGCCGCCGTTGTAGTCGATGCCCGGCTGCCGGGAGCCCGGATACTGCTGGCTGCCACCGTCGTTGAAAATCACCTTCGCGCCGGACGCGAGCGAATCAGGCACCTCGTACTGGTAACCGGTCTGGTCGCAGTTGTCGGCAGCCACCATCTCGACGCCCGGCCAGGCCGCGTTGTTCTTCGCGGTCGCCCCGTCGCCGGTGTACACGTACGCGTACATCTTGCTCCAACCGGAAGGCTTGGTCGCATAGATGGTGTTCTTCGCCACCGGCGGTGTCGGAAGCGTGCCGGTCACCGTAACGGTGATCGAATCGCTCTGAGAACCGGACTTTGCGGTGATGGTCGTGGTACCGGCCTTCTTCGGCGTGACCGTACCGTTGGCGGAAACCGTGGCGACGGCCGTGTTGGAGGAGCTCCAGCTCACGGACGAACCAGCCGGATCGGTGGTGGCGGTCAGCTTTTTCGCAACGGCGCCATTGGAAAGATCAGTGGTGTAGCTGCCACCGTTGATCTTCACGCTGGTCACCGGAGTCGGATCTTCATGGCCACCGATGTTGGCCATGGCAACGGTGAACGTGTCTTCGTCGGACTTCTCGTAGGAGTTGTTGACCTGAGAGGAGGTGTCCGGCAGATCGGCATTGTCGTTCATCGCCATGTCATACGGCAGCGAATCCATTGCGGAAAGGCCGAAGGTGGCTGCCAGTTCAACGCCGAGACCGTACTTTTCGATATGGTCCGCGGTGGTGCCGAGTTCGCTCAGCGGAATGGCGATCTCGTAGTGATCGTCCATGCCTGCGGAGTTGTGGCCCAGATCGTTGAAATTGACCCACTGTGCGGAGCCTTCCTTGTCGGCACTCATGTCGCCGACCACTCGACCGTTGCTTTCACCCCAGCCGCCGTTGATGCCGATCACCTGGCTGCTCAGGATGCCGTTGCCGTAACCGAACTTGACGCCGGAAGCCTTGGTGTTGGTCTTGGCGTTGGCTGCCGGACCATATTCGGCGTTGGAATCAAGACCTGTAGCGTCGCCCTTGTAGATCCACGGACCGTTGGAACCGTTGGTGGAAATCGTCACGACCTTGTTGACGTTCTGCTCACCGCTCCACTTGATGCCGGAAGCCCACAGGGTTCCGCCGGTGGAAAGTCCGCCGTCCTTGCCCACTCGGGTGCTTTCGTCCTTCGTGTCGATGGCGATGTGGAACGGCAGATTCTGCGTCTGCCACAGGTGGCCTTGGCTGAGCGGATAATCGTCGCCGGTGTCGACCACGTCTTGCACGTTGGTCATTTCCCACATGAGGTACAGATTGTCGTCATCGTAGGCACCATACAGTGCATACAGATCGATCGGCACCTCATACATGGAATTCGGTCGGTAGACGCGCGGATCGTCGTTGGCTGCGCCCTGTGCGATCAGCATGGAGCTGTCCCAATCGGAGATGCTCGCGCCTTTTCCGGCATTGAAGCTGATGGTTTTCTTCACGCCGAAGCCGACTTTGTTCGTGCCATATCGCGAGGCGAGGTTCTGTTTGGCGACTTCCGTCTTGGTCACCGTGGTTTTTCCGGTGAGTTTGGATCCGTCTTCCGTGCTTGTGCCGGTCACGGTCACGGTTACGGACTCGCCCACGGAGATGGAGCTGCCCACGGTGATGACGTCACCGTTCTTGAAGGTGCCGGACTTGCCTTCGGAGGTCGTGTACTTGAGGTTTTCGGCCTTGCTTGCGCGCAGGGTCACGTCAACGCTGCTTCCGCTGAATGTTGCGGAAGACGGTTCCGCGGAAACGTACGGCTTGGCTTCGGCCTTCAGATAGTAGGCGCTGACCGCGTTGCCCTTGGCGGTGCCGGAGGTGATCTTGCCGCCGGAAACGGTGATGCTTCCGCCGTTGACTTCATCCGGATACACGCCGTCGTCAAGGTTGGTGCTCATGCCGACGAGGCTCTGGTCGCCGCCCATGTTGGCGATTACCACGCCATCGTTGGCGGTGCCGTCCTTGGTGAAGCGTTCGATCATCAGGCAGGACTTGTTGGCGTTGTTCTGATCGGCGCCGCAGTTCTGCAGATATTCGCTCTTGCCGTCCATGGCGTTACGGAAGTGGTTGACGGCCACGACCGACTTGTTCTTCCACATGTCGTCGCCCGCATCACCCAGCTGGGACTGCTCGGCGAATTGTGCATTGGTTCCGCCAGAGCCGACCGGACGGTTGAAGTACAGCGGTGCGCCGGCCTTGCGGGAGCCCACGATCGCCCAGCCGAATACGATCTGATCATTGGTCAGATACGTGGATTCCTTGTCGCCATTGGCATAGTTGTCATGCGACTCCACCCAAGTGACGAGCTGGTCTTCCTTGGCGCCGCCGGTATCGATGTTCTGCACCATCTTGGTGCTCAGATTGCCTGAGCTGATGGCCGCGCGCACGGACTTGCCATAGTTGGATGCGGTGTTGCCGCCGCCGTCGGAGGAATTGTTGGCGAACAGGTCCGCATAGGCCTTGTAGTCGAGGCCGGAATCGCCCTGCAGCACTTCACCGTACTGGAACTGCGAACCATTGTTCAAAATGGTGTTCCAATAGTTGGAGGTCTTGTTGTCGAACACTTCGGTCGGCAGTTCGACGTGCTTGGCGGCATCGAAGCGGAAGCCGTCAACGCCGTCCGCGACTGCGGTCTTCAGGAAGTCCTGCATGCGGTCGGCCACATACTGGTTCTGCGTGTTCAGGTCCCACAGGCCAAGCAGGTGGCACTGGGTCACATCGCGGCGGCTGGAATAGTTGATCTGGTCGCCGTCGTTACCGCCGCAGTTGGAACGGGAGTGGAAGTAGTCTTTGTTCTGCCAATCGGAGTCGATGGCGCTCCAGTCGGAGGTGAAGTGGTTGGCTACCACGTCTACGATTACGCGCACGCCGTACTTGTGTGCAGTGGCGGTCATTTCCTTCAGATCGTCTTCGCTGCCGACCACGAAGTTGCCGATGGAGGTGTTCGCCGGCTGGTACACGTAATACCAGTTTTCGGTGAACTTCTTGCCGTTGGCGGCGACTTCCTTGATTTTGCTCATCGGCTCGGTTTGCACGGAGGTGTAGCCGGCCGCGGCGATTTCAGGCATATGTTCGGTGATGGTTTTGAACGACCACATCCACGCATGCAGGATGGCGCCGTTCTTCATGCTCTCGGTCAGGCCGTACTGTTCGCGGGCCTGCTCGAACGTGGCATTGCCGACCGTATCCTGGTAGCTGTCGCGGTCCGAGGCGAGTGCGGTGGAGGCCACGCCCATGCCGCCCAGCATGGTGGCGACGGCCGCGACTCCGGCGGCGGCTTTCTTCCACGTTTTGATGGTGCGGGCCTTGCGGGCCGCCTGCCTGCGCTCGACGCGGGTCATCGGTTCGGATGGACCCCCGTCTTGCGGGGGCTGTTGCTTAGTGAATACGTGCGCAATACCTGCGAACGTACGCGAACTTATTCGCACTTTGACCTCCTGCTTCCTTGCATCTTTCCTTTGAAAACGTTTGCTCCTTAGCGAACGTAATCCTTAAAATATCACAAATTTTTGGTGAAAAATGAGTGATTTTTAATGAAATCGACGATGAAAAATGATTGGTTTTTCTGCTTTTTTACAAACGCTTTCAGCAAGGTTGTCCCCCATCCTTCGACCCCCGATATACGACATGCCTCGAAACAGCCACATGCAAACGTTTCTGAAAATCGTTTCACCGCATGCACCCGTCAACAGCCTTTCCCCCGCT
>OODN01000620.1_pt1 | contig 18325 bp, 23 predicted proteins | sample 1671651 | NCBI WGS metagenome assembly OODN01 (sample SAMN06348178, study PRJEB24527) | human gut metagenome | biome: human gut; feature: ankylosing spondylitis patient; material: feces | host: Homo sapiens | place: China | collected 2015-10 | reverse complement strand
TTTAAGAGTCAAAAACCAAATGAAACCATTGTGTGGATCTATGGTCTCTATTCTGATACAGAAGGTAATTACATCAAGAAACGAATTGTTGACTGTACTGGGGAAGAAATTACTAAAGAATGGCTTTACCATCTCGGTGTTCCAGAAGCTTTAATTGACGATTTAGCAAAAGAAGAGTCGGTTAATACCGTCCCTGTTTATATGCCATTCGTTACTAGCTACTTTATGCCACGTGTAAAAGGCGATCGTCCGAATGTTGTTCCTGAGGGGTCAGCTAACTTGGCCTTCATTGGTAACTTTGCCGAATCGCCAACTCGGGATACCGTCTTTACAACTGAATATTCAGTCCGGACGGCAATGGAAGCTGTTTATAGTCTCCTCAATGTTGATCGCGGGGTACCAGAAGTCTTTAATTCAGTCTATGATATTCGCGAATTAATACGGGCAATGTATTATATGAACGATAAAAAGCCGCTTGAAGAAATGGATTTGCCAATTCCAAAGATTGTTGAGAAACCACTGCTCAAGAAAATTAAGAAGAATTGGATTGGCGAATTAATGGAAGAACAGCATTTACTTTAAAACACTGAGGGAGTGAGGCACAAGTTAAATCAGCTTTTGTCCCACTCCCTTCAATTTAATATAAAGGAGTCTTTTTTATGACCAATGAAACGATTAAGCACCAATTAAACCATCGTACAATTCGGGCCTTTAAGCCCACAAACCTTTCAGCAGAACAATTGAATACTCTTTACTCTGTTGCTAGTCATACGCCAACCAGTATGTTTATGCAGCAGATGTCAATTATGCACATTACTGATCCAGATAAACGGGCCGCAATCAGAGAAATTAGTAAGCAACCGTATGTCGGCGCAAACGGTGACCTGTTCATTTTGTTAGTTGACCTTTATCGTAACCAACAAATACGACAGCAAAAGGGCAAGGATGATGGCCGTTTACATACCGCTGATATTTTCTTCCAAGGCCTTGATGATGCAATCATGGCTGCCCAAAACATGATTACTGCTGCCGAGAGTATGGGTCTTGGCGTCGTTCCCCTTGGTTCAATCAAAAATGATCCGCAAAAAATCATCGAAGTCCTTAATCTCCCTAAAATGACCTTCCCAGTTTTAGGCTTACAAATCGGTATACCTGACCAAGAACCTCAACTAAAGCCCCGCCTGCCATTAAAATTTATCGCATTTGATAATGACTATCCAAAAGAGATCAAGCTCAGTGACCTAAGCGATTATGATCAAGAAGTTACTACCTACTATGACCTTCGTGATGCCAACCGACGAATTGATTCCTTCACCAACCAGATTGCAGGGGCTAAACTCGACCGTCACTATACCAAGCGCGATGAAATTATGAAGGTGTTACACCGACAAGGTCTTTGCACTGATGAAGGAATTGATTAGTTCATCCCCTCAAGAGCAGCTAATGTCGTTAAGGTCGCATCATAATAATTTTTCTCTGTTAAGGGTTTACTGAAGATATGTTTCTGGCTAGCAAACAGATTATCATACCCTTCATTACGATTGCAGCTAACCGCATAAAAAATCGGCGCACTGAAACTATTTGATTGATACTTAACCAATCGGTGACCGTTTAATGAATAGCCAGCCGTAATATAATACTGTTCACTGAAGAACCTCATCATTTTATTTAAGACTTTCTGAGCCCGTGGATCATTGCTTTTTGCCAACATCATTGGAACCCGACAAGCATTCGCACTATAGTCTCCATCATATTTTCCGGCAACCGTATTCGGCCCCACTGGCTTGGTACTCCCTGGTCGAGCCCAGGCAAAGTCAGGTACTAGTCCTGTTCGGTGCTGTTCACTTAATGCAGTCAGACAGTCAAGCATATTATTTTTGATCATCTGCCACCTTGAATCGTGAGTACAATCGTATAAATGATCAAAAACTGTCGGCATTACATCTGAAGTTCGCAATAAATAATAAAACTTAGAATCCTTCGTAACCCAATCACCCACTGTTAACATGTGCGTGGTTGGGTTATATTCATATTTTAAGATATCAGTGGCAATATGTTGCTCTAGCTTATGATAATAAGGTGCCTTTCGCGGCCAAACTTTTGCAGCCCGGTGAAGAGCCGCAGCGATGTAAAGATCACCATCAGTCGCACTATTATGATCATTGACCCATTGCCCCTTTTTATTATAAGACTGACGCCAGGACATTAAGTAAGTTAGCTGGTCATGGTGTTCACCAATATAATCGCGATGTGCAAGGTAATAGTTAAGCAACTTATCGAAGTCATTTTCATTTGCCCAGCCCTTTTCAGCAGCGCGAGATACTACTTGCAGTCCATAACCTTGACCTTCTGATAATGCAACAGGATGTTTTTGGTCGTTGCTGGTATTAACATACGTTTGCTTATTATTTTTGCGGATCAAATATGTCTCCTGCCACCGCCGATAAGCTTCGTATTGAATATGTTCAGGATTCTTTATTCTTACAAACGCGAGCGTTGCAATATAAATAACTGCAACAACGAGCGTAAGAAGCCAAATATATACTGGACGTTTCATAACTAATCCCCTTATTAGTCAGCAAACCGCTTAGTCTTTACCCATTTTGTCCCGTCACGCCGTAATAGTCGATCAAGTGCTACGGAGATTACCGCATGAATCGAAACAATTATAAATAATTGCGAATAGGTAAAGTATGAAGCAAGCGCTAACCAGATTTGCTTATTCGTCGCTTGCCCAAATTGCGTAGCTGCTGCTATTGTAATTTGTAAAATATACAAGATTATCATTAATAACCAATTAAAAAGCAAAAGTTGGGCGATTAGGATGTTACTTTCCCCGAATGTAAAGGGAATCATTACCTGTGGATTGAAAAGATGAACAATCCAAAAGCCTACATTCGCTAAAAAGATCGCATCAGAAAGGACGATTGCTGCATTAAACCAGAAAAAAGTACAGGAATAATAAAAGGTTTCTAACTTTACTCGCCAATTACTCTTTCTAAAGAGATACTTAAAATTTTTAAGGACAACTTGGTAGTTTCCCTTTGCCCACCGTAGACGCTGATAATAATAATCATGCAGACGTTCTGGTTCCTGTTGAAAAGCTTCCGAATTATAAGCTAACGCGATTAGTTTTCCACTTTGCATAATCTTAAATGAAATATCAGTATCTTCTGTTAAGGCTCCATTTGCCCAGCCCCCGATTGAACGGACATATTCACTTTGAATGATAAAGTTAGTTCCTGGAATCCGGCCAATCTTAAATAAATGCCAAATTGCACAGTGCTGGATCCGTTGGGTAACAACAATTTCTTGATTAATGCACTTCGTTAAAAAGTTTTGTTCGGCATTGCGTGTCTTATTCCGGCCAAATGCTGCAACGTACCGTGTTGGATTTTCGAGAATTTTTCGTACTAAGAAATAGAGGGCGTTTTTTTCCGGCATTGCATCGGCATCGTAAACACCAATATATTCACCATGAGCCATTTTAAGGGCATCGTTTAAGACACCGGCCTTCCCTCCGCTACCATGACGTTCTATTACCTTTGCTTTTCTTTTCTCATATTTTGGAAGCTGTAACACTGTTCGGGCCCGTTGAGCAGTTTGATCATTGCAATTATCCGCAAAGATTAATAATTCGACCTTATCTGCTGGATAGTTTAATTTAAGGATCGATTGAGTCGTCTGAGCAATAACTACTTCTTCGTTATGAGCTGGAACGACAATCGTAATTACTGGATATCGTTTCAATGGGACAATATCCACAATTTTTCTACTATGTTCAAGCCAAAAGTGAACAGCCCCACCTAATGTAATAGATGACATTAATAGCGAACTCCAAATTGAGATCAGAGTCACAATCATTACAAATTCGATCATTGCTTTTTCCTTTCGCTTTTTACATTTAGTGTCGTCCGTTCAACACGAAAATAAATCACCCACTGAAGAACAGCAAATATTAATGCCTGAATAAAAAAGATCATCGTAATCACCATCGCCAACCAAAAGAAAATTCGTACCATTATTTCTGAACTCCTCTTAGATACTCAACGACAAGGTCTGTTTCCATATCTCTTTTAATATGACGCATTACACTTTCCAGATTCTTAAATGAAGTCGCATTAATATCATCAACTTTCAAATGTCCCCATTTAAATTGAGGCTTTGAATTATTAATTTGTAATTCATCAAGTCCTGCACGTGTGCTTTGGTTCTGATAAGCAAATGTAATATCTGATAAATGATATGACAAAATTAAAAAAGTACCATCTTCTAAATAGTACAGGGCTTCAGATGGTAATCGTCGTCGTTTTAAGACTTTCGCAATTTGTTGAAGGGCATAGTTATAATCTTGAGGATGAAATTGACGTATTTGTTGATTATGAACCCAGTGAATCGCTGTAACATCAATCCATAAATCAGCAATCTGTTCTTTAATAATGAATTGATGTTCCTTTTCATAAATCTTATTAGCATTATAGGCCGTCTGAAGTTTTACTATTTGATTATAGTGGGTCGCATAGCTTTCTATCTCCGCACGATTGCGGTCAAGCCAGCCCCACTCACCAATAATGTACCGACTGAAATACGCCAAACTTGCGGTAATTGGAAAGGCAAACAGTAACATTATTTTGATTGAATTATCCATTACCACATAACCTAGCAATAAAATGGCACTACCAATCGTTGTTAGGCCGATTGCAAGCCAGGTTAAAATAATATTTGGTACTAAGCTCCCTACCATTAAGCCCAAAATGATCATAATCATCATGGCCGTCGTAATAAAATGGGCGTATTGGGATGCCCACCACATCATTAACACAATTGCAGTCAATATTACACAAAGCGCAATAAGCCCCGATTCTACAACATGTCGCCGAATCATAAGAATGTTCTCCCTTTCTTCCTATAAATTAGCAACTAATATCTTAGCACACCTTTTTTAGATTTCACTAGTTTAAAAGCTTGGTAAATAAGGAGTTATGCTTTGTTTGTAAAAATAATTTATCATTTTATAACAAGTAAATTCCCTTGAAAAAAATTACTCTTTTCTATATTTAAATTTATAGACATTCATATTAGATATGTTTTATTTTTGTACGTTGATAAGCAAAAGCACAATAATTAAGGTAAACAAAAAAGCCTGATTTAACTGTGCAGGAAAAATCAGGCTTTTAATTTAGTAAACTCATCGATGAAACATAATGTTGCTGATGTTAATTGGATAAAGGGATGCATTGTTTCAATGAAGAGTCTTTTATCTAACTTAAAAAACAAGTGGATTTCTTGTTTGTAAGTATTATAGCACACCTGTTGTGAAAATGTTAACTAAGATTTAGGATGATTAAATATTTTTCGCAACAATTTCTTATTTGTCTACTATTTATCTTATTTTTCAGCAGTGATTATCATCACAATATCACATTATTTCTAATTAAATTTAGAAATAATAAATTACCTTGTCTGTCTCTGATTAAAATTCTCCTCGGTATTTTATAGATAATATCATTGCTTTTATTTAATAATTTTCATTATATCTAGTTCATTATATTATAATTTAGAAAAATAAATATTTTTATGTGATTGGTGTTAAAAAAAGCTAAGATAAGGGTGATAAATAAATTTTGATAAATTTGTTTAAAAGAAATGAATTTATTATTCCTGATCACACCCCATACGGTCAGCAGCGATGATTTTATAGCTATTTATAAACTACTATTTCATTGGATTTTATTTATCAATTTTTATAGAAAGGAGCAGAGTTTTTTACTTTGTTAGCTAAGTTTAGGGGTATCATTTGAGTTGTTTAATTTACTTTATAGCTACTTTTCTTCCTTTATCAAATTGATTAAATTGCTTGGATTCATATCACTAATACTTTTAACCTAGTAATTCTCTTTTAGCGTTTCTCATTATTCTTAGAAGCTTCTTAGAAGCGCTGTTGTTTGATCCAAAAACAGAATATTCATTAATACGCAGTTACAAAGCAATCTCTATATTTAAGCTTTCTAATCAAAAAGCAACCTCAGCGTCATCCTTTGACCTCGAGATTGCTTTTTATTTGATTACTGATTTCCAGTTAATTTCCGACGGACTAACGTTGGGTCCGCCTTCCCTGGATTCAATTCGACCAGTTTCCCCGATCCACTGTAAATAATCCATTCTGCTAAGTTAACAATATGGTCGCCAGCGCGTTCTAAATTCCGGATAACGGCCAAATAGCTTTCATAGGCTTTTACATCTTCGCCACCTTTAACCAGTGCTTTCATGATTTCTTTTTGTAATTTCACATAAAGTAAATCAACTTTCAAGTCCTCGTTAGCAACCTCATAGGCAACCTGCTCATCAGTATAGACATAAGCATCAAGGATTCGTTCAAGCATTTTGCGAACAATCATCATCATCTGTTCAATTGGCTGTTCGATGTCTTCATGATGTTCAAATTTACTTAAGGTAATCGCAGCGCGGGCAATATGGGTGGAATAGTCTCCTAATCTTTCGATATCAGTACTAGCTTTTAAGATACTGATAATTTTCCGAAAGTCGGTTGCAACCGGGTTTTGCAATGCCATTAGCTTCAACGCCTGTTTTTCCAAATGAATTTCTTCATCGTTAATCTTTGTATCAGTTGTTAAAACCTTATCTGCTAAGTCCGCATCATGATCCGTAAATGCCTTTGTTGCTTGATAGATCTGCTCACTAGCGTCAATTCCCATTTCCATGAAGTGGCTCCGCAGCCGTTTTAATTCATCGTCAAAAATTGCTCCCATGTTTTCACTCCTAACCAAATTTTCCGCTAAGGTAATCCGCCGTTTGTTGTTGTTGAGGATTCATAAAGATATCTGTCGTCTGGTTAAATTCAATTAATTTTCCTTGGTGCATAAAAGCTGTCCAGTCTGCTGAACGTGATGCTTGCTGCATATTATGGGTAACCATAATAATCGTAAATTTCTCTTTTAATTGTACTAAAGTATCTTCAATTTGCGAAGTCGAAACTGGGTCAAGAGCACTTGTTGGTTCATCCATCAAGATAATTTCTGGTTGAACTGCCAGCGTCCGCGCGATACAAAGCCGTTGTTGCTGGCCTCCTGATAAGGCGAGCGCACTTTCTTTTAAGTGATCTTTGACTTCTTCCCACAAAGCAGCCTGACGCAAACTCTCCTCTACTCGTTGATCAAGGATTTGCCGGTCCTTTACTCCGGCAAGCCGTAATCCATAAATAACATTCTCATATATTGATAAGGGGAACGGTGTCGGTTGTTGAAAGACCATGCCAATTTGTTGACGAATCCGGTAAACATTAACTTTAGGCTGGTTAATATTCAAGTCATGAAAATTAATTTCACCTTTGACCGTTGCTAAGTCATCGTTCATCCGGTTAAGACTTCGTAACAATGTTGACTTTCCTGAACCAGAAGCCCCAATCATTGCCGTAATCTTATTGGCCGGAAATTTCATTGAAACATCATGAACAACGTGTTTGTCACCATATAATACTTGTAAATTTTTCACTTCAAGAGCAACTGAATTTTCCATTCTTTTATCCTCACTTTGCAAGTCGTCGCTTAATTAAATAACCAATATATCTAGCTAATAGGTTAAAGATTAAAATTGTTAGAATCAAAACCGCTGCTGAACCATTTGAAACAGCACGGGCATCTGGAGCCAATCCCTCACTGTTAACTTTCCAGATATGGACAGCTAAAGTTTCGGCTGGTCGTAATGGATTTAAGAAACTGGTAGGACTAAATGGGTTCCAATCGGTATAGCTAATTGCCGGTGAACTCTGCCCGGCCGTGTAGATTAAGGCAGCAGCTTCCCCAAAGATACGGCCAGCACTTAGGATCGCCCCAGTAATAATTCCCGGTAAAGCAGCCGGTAAAACAATTTTAGTTGTTACTCGCCACTTTGACATTCCTAATCCCAATCCGGCCTGGCGTTGAAGATAAGGAACTTGGCAAAGGGCGTCTTCACATGCCCGCGTTAAAATCGGCAAGTTCAAAATTGTTAATGCTAGTGCCCCCGCAAGTAAGGAGAAGTCTAACCCCCATTGCAAAACAAAGACTAAGTAACCAAATAATCCCACTACTACTGATGGCAATGAACTTAAAACTTCAATCGCCAAACGTAATAAGTTTGTCCACCGATTATCTGGTGCATACTCACTTAAGTAAATGGCAGCACATAATGCTAAAGGAATCGAAACGATTAATGTTAAAACAACCAGGTAAAGAGAATTAAATAATTGATCACGAATTCCCCCACCACTTCTAAATGATTCAGCGCTTGACGTTAAGAAATGCCAAGAAATGTGGGGAATTCCTGATAGTAATAGGTACGCTAACAAGGCAAATAAAACTAACCCTACTAAACCGGTTAAAGTTAAAATAATCACGGTTACCAACCGATCTACTTTTTCTGGACGCATTATTTTACCCCTTTCCGGCTAACGAGCCGCATTAAAAGATTGAAGGCCAAGGACATTACTAATAGAATTAAAGCTAAGGACCAGAGTGCATTGTTTGAGATCGTCCCCATGACTGTATTTCCAATTCCGGTAGTCAAAACACTAGTCAAGGTTGCCGCTGAATGCATCAATCCCGTTGGCATTACCGTCGTGTTTCCAATTACCATTTGGACTGCTAAGGCCTCACCAAATGCCCGGGCCATCCCGAATACCATTGCAGTTAAAATCCCGCTTTTAGCACTCGGAATAATCACCCGCGAAATTGTCTGCCAGCGAGTTGCCCCCAGCCCTGCAGACGCATTGCGATATTGTTTAGGAACTGCCCTAAAACTATCAATTGTCATCGAGGTCATTGTTGGTAAAATCATCAAAAACAATACACAAGTAGCAGCGAGAATCCCAAAGCCAGTGCCGCCGAAAAAGCGACGTAAGAAGGGAACGATTACTGTTAAACCGACATAGCCATATACGACGGATGGAATTCCGACTAATAATTCAATGGTCGGTTGAAGAAACTTATATGCGGTTGATGGCAAAATCTCTGTGATTGCAATAGCTACTACTAAGGCAAGCGGCAAAGCAATTACTCCTGACAAAAGAGTAACGCTAAAAGAAGTGGCGATCATCGGTAAGGCCCCGAATACATGATCACTTGGCCGCCATTTAATCCCACTTAGAAAATCCCACAATGAATAGTGATTGCCAGTAAAGAGGGCAATTCCTTTCCAAGTTAAAAAGATTAAGATCGTTGCCACTAGTCCCCCAATTAAAGTAATTGCAAGATAACTAATTACTTTCCCTGAGGCTTCCTGCTTACTTTCAACCGAGGGCTGTGTCAAACGTTGTCGTAAGTCTTCCATCGTACTATTTCCTTTCAGTTACTTTCCCAGTTGGTGTTTTTTCAACTTTCATATCATGAATGCTAATATAGTGAGCTTCTGTTACAAGCGTCTTTTGAACTTTCTCGCTTTGCATATACTTAATGAAATTTGCAGTTGATTGGGATGGCTGTTTTTGCGTATACATGTGCTCATATGACCATAATGGCCACTTATTAGTCGTAATGTTATCAGCAGTTGGTGCTACTCCATCAAGGTTAACTGACTGAACTTGGTCATTAAGATAAGCAAATGCAATATAGCTGATTGCCCCTGGTGTATTTCTAATAATTTCTTTGACTGTCCCGTTTGAATCTTGTTCTTGAGCATTTACTGCCTGCATCCCCGGTTTCAATACTGTTTGTTCAAACGCAACCCGGGTTCCACTTCCATGAGCACGATTAATAACTGTAATTGGCAAATCAGGTCCGCCAACTTCTTGCCAATTCGTAATTTGACCAGTAAAAATTTGTTGAAGCTGTTTCATTGTTAAATTCTTAATGCCAAGCTCTTCATTAACAATTGGTACTATTCCCGAAACAGCAACAATATTATCATCTAATTTATTGGCATTAATTCCATCTTGCTGGTCAGCAAAGATATCAGCAGATCCGATATTTACTGCTCCTGCTTGTACCTGACTAAGACCGGTTCCTGAACCCCCACCCTGCACAATAATGCTGGTTTGGGGATGCTTAGTCCGGTAATCATTTGCAACTGCTTCAGCTAATGGTTGAAGAGCTGTTGAGCCGACAATGGTAATTTTTTCTTGTGATGGTTGTTGCTTAGCGAGTACCCATGACCCACCTAACCAACAAACTATTGCGACGATGACAACCCCGATAATCGTTTTTTTCATTACTATTCCTACCTGTTTATTAGTTGTTTTCATATATTTCGTATGGTACAAATAGAGAATAGCAAGTCGATGTAAATTTTTAATCTTTGTAATGTAAAGGTTATGTAAATTTTGGAGAAAGTATTATGACCAATAAATTTTTGCTAATGAGCCAGCAAGACGATCTCGTCCACCAGTTACAAGCTATTTGTAAAAAAGAACACTGGACCTATGAGCTCGTGACTACTCCGACTGGCTTAGTAGTAGCCTTAGAAAAAAATCAAATTAGCGGAATTTGGTGGGATATGACGGAAGTAAGCTTAGACACCACGATTGCTACCATGACCCTTATTCGGTCGCAAGTCCAAGGACCGATTACCGTTTTTACTCCTCGCTTTACGGAACACATTCAACGAAAATTATACCGGGCACATGTTGATGATGTAATTGCATTCCCTCTCCTCCCCAGTGTTTTCCGCTCCTTAATTCAGCAGCGCTTGTGGACTTACCACTATCCACAGATGCATTCATTAGCTGATGATAATATGACAAAAGATGACCCAGTTATAACTACTGGATCATGGGAAATTAATCAAGAAACCTATACTGTTACTAAAAATGATAAAACAATCGCTTTAACACCCAAGGAATTTCAACTACTTTCCTACTTAGTTGACCATAAAGGACAGGTATTAAACCGGGATCAACTCGTTAATGGAGTTTGGGGATATGATATTCTTGATACTTCACGGATCGTTGACATTCATATCAGTCACCTCCGCGATAAACTTGAAGATGACTCCCAACACCCTACTCACCTTCTCACAGTACGGGGATTTGGCTATAAATTTGTTTAAAATAATAAAAAATGAGCGCGGCTGGGAAAAAACTCCTAGTCCAAAATAAAAACCGGATGATGAATTTTTTGAACAATTCACCATCCGGTTTTTATGTACACAGGAAATCGTTCCTGATATGATGTAATTACCCCTAAAAACAACTAAAGGGAGCGATTTTCATGTATCAAAATTATACCATAGGGCAAACCGAATTCGTACTAAACTATAACTATGATTTACCACAGAATCATGTTGCACGATTAATTAGTGATTTTGTCGACTCGATTCCACAAGATGTGCTATTAGAAGATTCAGTAGCGGCTACCGGCCGCCCCTTCATCGCATCCAGCAATTATGCTTAAGATTCTCTTGTTTGCCTACGCACGCCAAACTTATTCTGGAAGAAAGATTGAAATGATGTTGGATGAGAACCTACCAATGCGTTGGTTAGCTTATGATTATACTTATAGCTACCATACCATCAATAACTTTCGCCGCAGTCAGCACGCCAGTAAGCTAATTAAACATGCCTTTGTCTACTTTACCATGGTTTTGAAAGATCACAGACTAATTCAAAACGATGCGGTTTTTATCGATGGGACCAATGTAGAAGCCGATGCCAATAAATATTCATTTACTTGGCGACGGGCAGTTGAAAAGTATCACGCTAAGTTAAGAGAAAAGACAAGTAAGCTTTATGAGGAACTAGTAGAAAAGCAAGTGGTGCAAGAAATGGCACCGGAGCTGGTTACTTCCGCCGAAGGCATGGACGTAATGGAACAAGAACTGGCGGAGAAAATCACTAAGCTAGATGGAGAGATTAAGCAAGAACCAAAAATCATCAAAGGTGGTTCAGTGAGAAAACGGCGCCGTCGTTTTCTAAAAAAGCTTCGTCACCAATTAAGCAACGACCTAATTCCGCGTGCCAAAAAGTATGAACGTGCCGAAAATATCTTCCAAGGTCGTAATAGCTATTCCAAAACTGACCACGATGCGACCTTCATGTGTATGAAGGAAGATCCAATGATGAATCGGGAGTTGAAGCCCGGCTATAACCTGCAAATCGCTACCCATAAGCAATTTGTCCTTGATTACGGGCTGTTTTCAAATCCAACTGACACCAGGACCTTAGTGCCATTCCTTACCCAGTTTCATGCTTTAGATTTCTTTGAACATATCGTCGCCGATGCAGGCTATGGTAGTGAGTACAATTACACAATAATTCTTGATCGGTTTGAAAAGTAGCCGGTTATCCCATACACAACCTATCAAAAGGACCAGAAACGTAAGTTTAAAAATGATCCAACTAGGTCACAGAATTGGGAATATAACGCTAATGACGACTACTACATTGATCATCAAGGAGTTCGTTTTAGTTTTTATTGCTACAGTAAATCCACTGATGAGTATGGCTTTAAGCGTGACTTTAAAATCTATCGTGCTGATAAACATCAACTATCAGTTAAATTAGATGAGCTAGCGAAGACACCAGGTGGTCGGCAACGCTATATGAAGGTTAACCCAACCTGGAATTATTATAAAGCTAAAGTTAAAGATACCCTCTCAAGTGACGAAGGAAAGGCAATTTATCGTCGACGGATGTCCGACGTTGAGCCGGTCTTTGGTCACATGAAGAGGGATTTTGGCATACCCCGAACTCATCTCAGTGGACAACGGGCTGTGGAAAATGATGTCGGGCTAGCCCTGATGGCATTAAATCTAACAAAATTTGGCCAATCAATTAGTCGATTGAAGACTAATTTCATAACTAATTTAAAATCCGAACTACGATTTTTGGATCGATCAAAAATCATAATCCGGATTTTATTGTTAGAGAACCAAGAATTAATAGTTAATTCCCAGCCTCGTTTTATTAGTGTAATCAATTTAATTTATCTTTCATCCGTGTGAATTTTAGTAAAACTAAATATACTGTTCAACCATGTTTCGATACTTTAATAGTTCTTTTTGCCCCATGGAAGAATCGGGGAGAACGACTTGAACGCTATTGTTGCCACCATTTTCATCCATTTGCTGACGTCCCCATACCCCTAATGACATAATGAGACGGGCAATTTCTTGACCACCTGTCGTGAGAACAAAACAACCAGCTTCTTTAATCGGACTGATTAAGTATTTGGTTTGTAATTCCTCAATTATGGTTATCGATTGATTATCAGAAATATTAGTCAATAATTCGTGTAAATCATCAAAGTCCAGCGGTTTTATTCCTAGCCAAAAAAGAACTTTAGAGTAATCAGCATTACGCAAAAAGCTTAAAGAATAAGTAATTCCATGATTAGCTTCTTGATTCATCATTAACCCACTCCCGCGTACAAAATATTGTAATATTCATCACAAATTATAACATGAGGAAAAAGCAATCTCAAAAGAACCCCCTATTTATTTATCAGATTATTAATCTTAAAGACACTTTTATAAATAAAGTCAATTTATACAATGAAATCGCTATCAATAACATTATATTGTATATTTACTTTTTAGTAAAATTTGTGCCTCTTTTATTCCAAAGAAATGTGATTTAGGACTACTCATCTTATGAGCGATCAATATTTGTTGCGCTTGTTCACACTGTACTTTTGCTAACTCATTTGGCTGGAATATTTGCAGATAGAATGATAATTGCCGTAATTTAATCGCTAACTGGCTCCGCGCCTTCGTCAAAGTCACATCCTTAAACTGCTTATAATCATGAATCATGAAACGAGTTTTCCGGCGCTGTAAAGCATAGTTAATTGAATTGCTCTTAATCCGGTGAAGATCTTGAACTGTGAGGCCGTGTTGACGAAGAAGATAATTAAACATCGTAATCTGCTGGTCGACTTGTCGCCAATCCGTTGCAATATCATCTCGTAATTGTGTAATCTCTTCTTTGGTAAGACGGTGGGTAACTCCTTGTTTTAATTGGTGATATAAGGTTTGCAGATCTTGATAATCGCGTTGGTGGAGTGGAAGGTCAACCTGACTAAATAAGTTGCATCGCTGGTAAAGGATCGTCCCTTCGTGGTTCTTAAATCCCTGCTGGGCAACAACAAACTGGAATATCTTTTTTGGAAAACGCCGACCAGCTTGATAAGCCAACAGAATACTATCCATATACAGGTTAATTTCATTAATGCCTGCCTGGATCTCCCTAGCAACTTTGTGGGGAATGCTTGCATGCTGCTGGAAGTGAGAGATGCCCAAAAATAGTTGCCGACCAGTTGTCCGTGAACGTAAGATAAATTGATTCTTTAAACGCCGACCACAATCACAATAGAGGTTGTCGCCAGGATGATCATGTTGTCGCTGATACCAAGGATCAATTACCATTCCCTGAAACTCCCAATCAGTCTGTTTAAGATAGTGATGAGTATGAAAACGCGATAGCATCGCATAACGCGTAAATTCACTCAATGCCTGAACCTGGTCTGGCCTTAACTGTTGTAAAATATCTTCTCGCTGTTGACGGGTCAACGCAATGATTTTGTCCATCCTCTCATTCCTCCCATTAAAAATACTGTATTACTATATCAGAACAAATGTTTGATTTCAAATTGTCTATTTAATCCCTTTCTGGTAAAATATTTAATTACAAGGAGTGATATTATTTGGATTTAGACATACAGCCCGTGAGGTTGAGTTTAAAAGAATATAAACAAGTTAAACAATTATATATGCGCGCATTTCCAAAATATGAGCGAGAACCGTGGACGTGGCTGCTCATCAAGAGTAAGTATCAACGCGCTGACTTTATGGCCTTTTATGACCAGGAACAGTTTGTTGGATTTGCTTACGTTATTCACAGTCACGGTATGCATTATATTTTGTATCTCGCAGTTAATGATCAAATCCGTTCTCAAGGATACGGGACACGGATTATTAATAAACTTCGTCGCCTTTACCCTGAGGATTCGCTGGCTCTGGACGTTGAGCAGCCTAATCCTCAAGCGGCAAATAACCAACAGCGGTTACGACGACTTAAATTTTATCGGCTCAATGGCTTTTTCCCAACTCCAAAGCTTTTCAAAGAGGAAAAAGTCACTTTTCAAGTTTTAGCAACCAATAAAAAAATCAACCAACGAAAGATTGATAAGGCCTTTGAGTGGTTCTCATGGCCGCTTGGTTGGCTGATTCAATAAAGATTTTGATTTTACTAGTTTGAGGCTGTTGAAAAAGCTTTTTTGCTTTTTCAACAGCCTTTTTTACTGTCAAGAAAATAAGGTTTACAAAAGTGTTACAATTTATGTAAGCGGATACATAAAGAAGTGATAACATTGGTAGAACCATTATTTTTAAAGCCAGTCTTTCGTGAGAAAATTTGGGGGTGGTCGACACCTTGCAACTGATTTCGGTTACCAAATTCCAGCGGGAACAATTGGGGAGTACTGGGCAATTTCTGGCCATCCTCATGGGCCAAATATCATCACCAATAGTCAATACAAAGGCCAACTATTGCCAAAAGTTTATCAGCAACATCCTGAGCTGTTTGGTAATCCACGCTCTTCTGTTTTTCCATTATTAACAAAGATTCTTGATGCTAATGATAGTCTATCAATTCAAGTTCATCCCGACGATGCTTACGCCGAAGAACATGAGCACGAACTAGGTAAAACAGAGTGTTGGTATGTCATTCATGCAGAACCTGGAGCTTATTTAACATACGGCCATACCGCAAAAACGCGCGATGAGCTTATTAAGATGATCGATAATCACCAATGGTCAAAACTTTTTAGTAGAAAGCCAGTAAAAACAGGGGACTTTGTCTATGTGCCAAGCGGAACTATCCATGCCTTAAATAAAGGAATTATCGTCTTAGAAACCCAGCAAAGTTCTGATACCACTTATCGGATCTACGACTATGACCGTCGAGATAAAAAACAGGTCAGCTACGCCAGCTTCATTTAAAACAAGCAAAAGACGTGACAACAGTGCCATTTACTGAGCCACAAATTAACCCCCGCATCGTCCATAATGATAGTTCAATAATTACTACTTTAATTTCTCAACCTGACTCACCATTCTTTACCGTCTACAAGTGGGAGATCAATGATTAAACCAGCTTGACCTGGTAAAGAAATTGGGCGCTACTGAAACAATTAATAACACGGCTGAAGATCCCGTCAAAGCAATTAAGGAAATCGTTCCGCGTGGTGTAACTTATGCAATCGATACTACCGGAAACACCGGTGTAATTAAGTCAGCAATTGATAGTCTTGCCACCGCTGGAGAATGTGTCCTCTTAGGAGTTTGCGGCGATATTACCTTAAACTTAATGAATGATATCTTATCAGAATCTAAGAAAATCTCTGGGGTTGTCGAAGGAGATAGCAATCCCCACGAGTTTATTCCTCAACTAGTTAAGTACTACAAGCAAGGCAAGTTCCCCCTTGATAAGCTTGTTAAGTACTACGATTTTGCTGATATTAACCAAGTTATCGCTGACTCAACAAACGGAAAGGTTATTAAGCCAATCATCAAAATTGATCCTGAATTAGCTAAATAATTAGGTGAAGTGTTTTTATGAAAGTAATTTTTATTTGCCTTGGTAATATTTGCCGCTCACCAATGGCGGAAGCAATGTTCAAAAAAATGGTTGCAGAAGCTGGCCTTGCTGATCAAATTACTATTGGTTCAGCCGGAACAAGTAACATTGCAGAAGGTTCACCTGTTGATAGTCGAACAAAAGCCATTCTCGATAAATATCACATTAAAGACAACGGAATGATTGCCCGTCAATTGCAGGACAGGGATTATTATGATGCCGATTATATTATCGCAATGGATCAGATGAATGTCCGGGACGCAAAAGATATGGCACCAGCTGGGTTAGAAAATAAGGTTCATGGAATCTTTAAAGCTACCCCAGGAAAAGAAAATTGCTATATCGTTGACCCCTGGATCACTCACCGATTCCAAGATACCTATGATAGCTTAAGTGAAGCTCTCCCCAATTGGCTTGCTAAGCTAAAGAAGGAAATTAAATAACTGTTTATCAAAAAACACGCCTGAAAATTTCAGCCGTGTTTTTTCTTTTTATTGGTAATTAAGATCGTCAAACTTCTTATCAGCGTTTTGTTGCGCCATATCCTTTGATTGGTAGTAAACAGCATCTACCCAATTTCCGGCACCCCCGGCTGATACAAGAACTTTAACCTGCTTTCCATCGATTGTTTCGGTCTTAACAGTATATGATGAACCGTCACCGGCATTTTGAACCCAACCACGGATATTTAACCATCGTGATCCATCCATGTTAAAGAAACTGGCTTTCCCCCAGTTCTTAGTAGCGTTTTGGATTCCTTCGTTAGTATAGTTATCCTCGTCTTCACCCCACTCAGAATCCTGTTTAAAGAGTTGAGTTGTTGTACTGCTATTCTCACCACTGTAGGTAAAGGTATGAGGACCAAATGTTATTGTTGAATCAGCATCATTATCTGCCGAATACCATGTTCCCTGCATTTCACTTGGAACATCAATAGTACCACTGCGGCCATACTTATGATCATTGCCAGAATTACTGGTGCTTGCTGAGGAATTGCTATCCCCACTGCGCTTATCGACTACCTGTGCCTTAGCAGCTAAGTCATTAACGAGCTTTCCCTGACCTTCTTGATTAACATAATTGGCCATTTCTGACTTTGAGATTGTGGCGAGTTTAGTACTCTTTTGATTTTCCTTGACATTTTGGTAGATGTTTACATCATCGTTATTAACAGTGTAAACCAAGCCCTGTGACTTTCCACCAGCAGTCACATCGTAAGCTACTCCTTGTCCTCCATCACTCAATTGGTATTTAGAACTTGGGTAAAGATTTACCTGCAATCCCTCTTTTTGCGCTTCTTTAGCCATGGCAGCCCAATTCCCACCATAACGAAGGCCACAATACGTACTAATCAAACTAACAGCTTCTTGGGGGCTCATGTTATCACTATTAACTTTCACATTACTTTTAGCCACTAATAAACTACTGCTTGAGGCAGATGAAGAATTAGCCGCTTTATTGTTAGCCTGATTTCCACAACCAGCTAATAATAGGCCCATCCCCGTAACCATTAAAAATCCTATTTTTTTATTCATATTAATATACTCCTATAAAAAAATGAGGCTGGAGAAAATTTTTGTTTTCTCCAGCCTCAACTGTTTTTATAAACAATAGTAAGATAACATGGAAAATAACCACAAGGCTCAAGTCTTAGTACGGACGATAATTGCCGTGCTAATCGCCGTCCTAGCTTAGTCCACCGCCTTGTCGAGGGGGGTATTTCCCACTTCCATATTTAACTAAGCCCGTGACTTGTAG
>OODN01000611.1_pt1 | contig 18526 bp, 30 predicted proteins | sample 1671651 | NCBI WGS metagenome assembly OODN01 (sample SAMN06348178, study PRJEB24527) | human gut metagenome | biome: human gut; feature: ankylosing spondylitis patient; material: feces | host: Homo sapiens | place: China | collected 2015-10 | reverse complement strand
ATCAGTGCCAACCATAAAGCTATGATGACCAATCCCAACAAGAAGGAACCCGACGGCCATCTGCGAGCCGACTATAAGATCGCTGACAAGATGATCGAAGCACTTAGCGAAGACGATTTCTTCAATTACGTTTACGCACCAGGCGACAAGGAGGTTATTGTCACTGGTGAGCTGTTCGGCCACCAGTGGAAAGGTAAGATCGACAGTCTCTGTCTTGATCGTGGGTACTTCTGCGATCTGAAGACAGTCGATGACTTCCACAAAGGGCACTGGAACCCAGAACTGCGGCAGAAAACCAATTTTGTCGAGGATCGGGGCTATCACATGCAGATGGCCATCTATCAGGAACTGATTAAGCAGACGTTTGGTGTTGAATGCCAGCCGTATATTTTCGGCGTGTCCAAGCAACCGATTCCGGACAAAATCGCGATCAGTTTTGATGGCGATGGACAGTTCTTGATGCAGTCAGCACTTGAAAAAATCAAGGCCGACCAAGACCGTTTCTGGCGAGTCTTGATGGGCGAGGAAAAGCCTAAGCGTTGCGGTAAGTGCGAATACTGTCGGCAGGGCAAACAGTTGGCAGGATTTACAGAGGTTAGCAGCATCGAGATCTCATAAGGAGGCGAGAACGATGGTCAGAATCAGAAAGGAGTACAGCAAAGGGTTTACCACCACTAGCAACACAATCATCCGTGACGAGCGTTTGACTTGGAAAGCACGTGGGATCTTCAACTATCTCTGGTCAATGCCTGATGATTGGGACTTCTATGCTAAAGAAGTAGCCAAGCATGCCAAAGACGGTATCCATTCTCTAGATAGTGGATTGGAGGAATTGGCAAAATACGGCTACCTTGAGCGGACAAGATTGCGTGATAAGAAAGGCAGATTCGGCGCGCCAGTATGGATTCTGCATGATGACCCTGTCAATGCCCAGAAACCTAAATGCGATTTTCCTATCTTGGATAATCCTATCTTGGAAAAACCTATCTTGGAAAATCGCACACTACTAAATAAATACCTTACTAAAGAAACATCTACTAATGAAATACAAGAAGAGAGAGATGTATATAAGGCACCTCTCGACAAAAACGCAAAACTGTCTTTTATCCACTGGCCAGACAGCTTGGGTGCAATGACTGATCAAATCACACGGCTACTGCTGTCTGCTCAGGAGCAGGGGATGTCAGATGCCGTTATCCAGATGATCATCGATAAAACGCGTATGGCAAAGCCAAACACGACGTACGGCTACCTGAAGAAGGTGATCGATGACTATCTCGGTCAAGGCATCTATACAACAGCCGATTTTAGACACAAACAGGATCAAAAACGACAAGCGGAGCATCGGGAGATTCCTAACATCCCTGTTTTCAAGATTGATTAGGAGAGAATTATGAGTGATGAAAAAACGATTAAAGAGGTAACAAAAGAACGAGACAAGCTGTTCAGCAAAGTGGCTAAACTGGTATCTTTTATGACTGAGCAGTCAGTACCTGACACCAGAACTATCACTGATAGGCAGTACATTCTGCTGCTTATTCAGCAAAACGTTATGCAGTCGTATATCGCCGTCTTAAATGCACGGCTTATCGAGTTAGGAGGACATCATGAGTCTAACCGTTGAAGAGCACAAGTATTATCGCGGTGACAAGCTGCAGAGCATCGAGTACGTGACCGAGTTCATCGACAATAACAGTGACGGGATCATGTACTACATGGATGCTGAAACCGGTATGTACACGGACTATGGCTACTGTATCAACGAATTGCAGTGCTACACCGATGACTGGCGGAAAGTGGCTGAGGACTGCTGCAAGCGATATGGATGCGAGCTGGTCGGTGAAAAATTGGAGGCAGAGGCAGAAGATGCTCTGGTGCAGACAATGCTCGCCATCTATGCATGGATCGAGTTCAAGGACTGGCTGTACTACGACCAGATCGAAGAAAAACGCGGGATTATGCACGACAAAGGGGAATAACTATGACTAAAGAAGAGTATCAAGGAAAACTTAGCCAATTGCTTAAAGAGATGGACGAACTGGATGTCGAATACTACGATGACGATCAATTCGCCTTCGACGGCGACTGCATTATGCGACTACACGACGTTGCGGATGATGCATTGGAACTGGCAGAAAAAGCAAAGGATGTGTTTAACAATGACTAATCAAGAATTTATCAACAAGTGCAAATGGCGCGTATCTGACTATCTCAACAAGCTGGTCGGAAAGGAAACGGCCTGCAAGCCGGAAAACGTGTTTGTCGTGTGGCAAGCTAAGACTCTGCAGAATCACAAGGCCATGCTTGCAGCACCGGGCAGATACAACGACAAGGACTACTACTTCGAGTTTACCTATAATGGCAATCTCAACGAAACATACATGGACGTGTACACGAAAGACAAAAACGTTCTGTTTAAGGAGGCACTGATTAAATGAATTTTCCAAAAGTAACAATAACCGGCATGAATGGTAAACAGTTTACTGAATACTTGACGCCATTCAAAGACGATGTTGGCGATAATGTGACGTTCGTATACGACACGGACATCAAAGCTTATACAGACGATGCTTACTGCATGTTTGAACTGACTAATGCAGGTATCAGTGATGACTATCAGCATCGCATCATGCAGAAGGTGGCTGACGAATACGGGTGCAAGTTTAGCGACGATGAGCTGTTGAGCAATGAACCAACAGCATTACTACAGGCAATGCTTGCCGTTTATGCCTGGATCAAGCTTAAGGAGATGGAATAATGCCAGCAAATCAATTGATTACACAGCCACGTAAAGAAACTGACCTGAGAATACTCATGGCTGATGCGGATACCATGCCACAAACTTATTATCTGCGTGACGTTTTTAGCGAAGTGGTTGGTCGCATTGACAAGTGCAAGAAAGACGGAACCATGTTTCGTTTTCGAGCAGTCTATGCCCCTGTCCCTGTTGTCGATGGCAGAATGCAAAAAACGGGCATGATTGCTGTAGATCCAAACTCAATCATTCTAGTAGGCGAAAAGCCAAAGGTGACTGATTGATGCACGAGAACGGGATTAGCATGTGGTTTCGATTCGCTATTGAACCGGTTGAGCAGCAGCGACCAAGAGCGGTGCATCGTGGCAAGAGCATTCGCCTATACGATCCCACCAAAGTCAAGGTATACAAGACACAGCTGCATGATCTGGCAAGCCGCGAGTATCACGGAAGTCCTTTTAAGGATGCCATCAAAGTTGAACTGACCTTCTATCGGCGCATTCAGAAGTCAGTCAGCAACGCAGAGTACGAGCGTAGGCTAAAAAATGAAGTTCTCCCAACGGTTAAGCCGGATACCGATAATTTTATCAAGTCAACGCTAGACGCGCTCACAGGCGTGCTATGGGCTGATGACAACATCATCACCGATATCGTTGCCAGGAAGCGATACAGCGACGACCCGCATGTCTTCGTTAAGATCACGCCAATGAGGAGGTGACATTATGATCGACTCGCCATATCGCATGTTAGACGACAACTGGAAATGGTACAAGGACAACTACGCGTTTGAGTACCGCACAAAGGACCTGCTTGGTGGCACGGTTAAGCCTGAAGACCAGCCACGCTATGACGAGTTCTGCGCACAGATAAAGCTGTATCGAGGTAATGACGCCATCTGTGAGCAGGATACTCGATCACCGCGCTGGTTTGCGCTAGACGGCATAATCGCCAGGAAGCAGAGAGAAGCACTCAGGAATGGTAGAGACGTCAATTGGGTCAAAGCACAAGCAGGCATTAGCGACAGTACCTATCACCGTCACGTGTATCTGAGCCAAGAGGTCAACATGCTGCATGAAAAGCTTAGAGAACGTGCCAAAAAGAAAACAAACGATCCAAAGGCAACGATCTGTATTGACATGCAGACATACAAGCGCTACGAGTTTGATTCGCGAACTGATTGTGATCATTATTTTGACTGGCCTACCGGGACAGCATCAATGATGATCAGTACCAAAAAGCATTATCATCATCGCTATTGGGTATTTGATAAGGAAGACGAGGAGAAAGTGCATGGGGAAGTTTAATGGCTTAGGCACCGCAGTAGTTGGCTGTGTGCTGTTCTGGGTATTCGTAGTCGTGATGCTGACGCATATTTTGGGAGGTTAGGTATGAGTAAGAAACTAGTACTGGGAACATTGGTAATTGGATTTGAGTACGCAGCTATCGCATCCATTACGATTGCCATGATTATGACGGTCCATAACACGGTAGTCAGGTTCATCTGCTTCATGCTGAGCCTGTTCTTTCTTTAGGCGATCAGCATGGCAGTAAAAAAGAGCCGCACCATGATGGCACGACCCTCTAATGAATCAACACCATCAATTATAGCAGAGGAGAGTGGTGTCGTGGTGCAAATGGATTTAGGCTTGGGAATCGACAGCAAGGAGACCGCTGCTAATGTGCGACGATTCTGGACGCATGGGATTAATCGGTATCTATATCAAGCTGGTCTGCATCGCAATCAGCTCAAATCACCGACACTTAGCCTAGCAGGTGGCGGTGGGTCAACTGGCAATCACGCTGAGGACAGACTCATTAGTGGGATGCAGGCACAACGCATGTGCGACTGCATCAAGGATACGCTGGAAAACTGTGAGCCTTTGACGTATCAAATCATCTCAGCCGTCTATATCGAAGGCCTAAAAGACTGGCAGATGGCCGATAAACTCTGCTATTCATCATCACAGTATCAGTACATCAAGCGGGGATGCATGTGTGAGTTCGCTGAGCGATTCGAGGGCTTTGAGCGTCGATATGGGTTTGATGAAGATGATCAAGTCAAACTGGTTCAAAAAATCGGACTTTGACAAGACGACGACAATAGCAGAAGTGGATTAAACTGGTATCGTGATAGAAATATCATAGCAAAGGTTTTCTTCCAAGCTTTTAGATTAGTTACACGGGCGCTACGGCGTCTGCTTATGCATCATCACCGGGCACGCAGCTTTTATGCCAATTATGCCAAAAAGAAAGAGCCCTTTTCTCAGCTGAAACTGGTGAAAGGCTAAGAAAATATAAATATACAAATACATTTGAAAATGATGATATCTCTTTATTAAAAAATGTTCTTATTTTTGGCGCAAATGGTGCTGGGAAATCACAGTTAATAAACGGATTGGGACGTATGCAAAATATGGTTATTAATGGAGCCCAAACTGTTACAGATAAGTTGAATTACACTCCGTTTTCGTTTAATCCTGAAACTCTTAAGGAACCAACAACTTTTTATATTAAGCTAAAAAGAAGGAATAATATATATCAGTATACATTTTCTTATAATGCTACTGAAATTATTAAAGAAACGTTGTGCATTGTTGCTGACGGTAAAGTTAAAACTTATTTTGATAGAGAGAGAAATGGATTCAACGTAGTACCTACTTCTTTAGCTAACTCAAAATCAAAATTAAGAAAAAATGAATTATTTCTTTATTTAGCTCAGCAGGAAAATGATGAGTATGCTTCCGAAGTATATAAATGGTTTGCAGAAGATTTAATGTTTGTTAATACCGCAAATAGAATACCAAATGATTTCTTAAAATTAATGCAACAGCCTGATTTAAAAAATGAAATGGTAAGTTTTCTGAATTTTGCTGATTTTAATATTACAGATTTAAAGGTTAGAAAAATTTCAATCAATATTCCTGAAAAAGCTCAAAAGATTTTTCAGATGATGGAACAAAAGACTCCGCAAAATATTTTACAGTTAGACACTGTTCATAGCGTTTATGATGATAAGGGGAAAATAAAAGGGAAAGATGAACTCCCGTTGGAGATGGAGTCTCTAGGTACGCAAAGACTATTTTTTATTGTATTAGCTATGATTTTTTCTCAAATAAATGGGAATAGCAAAACGCTAATTATTGATGAGTTTGATGACTCACTTCATCATGAACTAGCTTCTGCTTTAGTAAATATCTTTAATTCAAAGCAAAACAATAATCAATATATACTAACAACTCATGATTATAATCTTTTAGATAACAAGATTAGAATTGATCAAATTTACTTTGTAGAGAAAGATTTTATGGGAGTAAGCAACCTCGAATCAGCTTTTGATTTTACTGATTCGAGGACGAATGCCAGACATGACATAAACCTTGCAAAGAAATATATTCGTGGTGAATATGGTGCAGTTCCAGTTATTGACGTTGCTGGACTAACAAAGGTCCTTGAAAATGTTAATAAGAAAATTGGAGGTGCAAACGTATGACTAGAAAGAGAGGTAATAAGAAAAAACGACCGAGAATAGGTATATATTGTGAAGGAGAATCTGAAGCGCAATATTTTACGATGCTTAGTCAAAAATACAATGCACGCAATGTTCATTCTCAAAAAATAAACATCAAATCCATGGGAGAGTCAGGAAAGAAACTGATAACGGAGTCTAAACTAAAGGGAAAAGCTAACAATGAGAGTAATCTATATGTTGTATTTGATAGAGATGAAAAGTCTGTAGAAGATATCCAGCAATGTAGAAAACTTGCAAAACAATACGGTATTACTATTCTTTTTAGCAGTATAAGCTTTGAAATATGGGTTTTAATGCACTTTGAACCGGTTATGCGCTCATACACGAGGAAGCAATTAGTAAACAAACTATCTACAAAGAAATATTTTAATCAAGATTATAGTAAATTTAAGGGATCAAGTTATAGGCCTTACCTTTATGATAAAATTCAACAAGCAGAAGAAAATGCGAAAAAGCTTGAAAAGATTCATAATAATATGGATAAAGATGATCCTTTTACGAATATTCATCAACATTTGAAAGAGATTTTTAATGTTGATATTCTTTAAGTCAGCTTAACGGCTGGCTTTTTATTATGCACTAAAGAAGGTAGCACGATGAGAGTGTACAGAGACTGGGGCATCTGCTCATACGAAGAACATAAGATGCTAGTATTAGCCGACAAGATCTATCGCAAGCAGCATCCAGAACGAGTTAAAGACAAACCGGCAGAATACACGATCAAGCCGCCTGTCTTAAAAGCCAGACATCCCCATAGATAAGCTTCTTAGCCGGGTCGTCGAGACAATAAGATTTAAAAGGGGGGGGTGACAGATGCCATGAAAAGGATGCCGAAAACTGCCGGTTTGAGGGGATACTACAGTTTGCCTAAACGGCAACAAAACGCTATTAAACTAATGTTTGATGGTGATTTGAGTGACGAAGAGATTGGCAAAAAAGTTGGTAGAAAGCCACGTACTATTCGTGAGTGGAAGAATGATCCTCGCTTTATAGCTGGTCAGCGTGAATATAACTATATTGCAGTTAAGGACTACATTCCTGAAGCAATCACTACACTGCACGATATTATGATTAATTCAAAATATGAAATGGCTAGGATCACTGCTGCCAATGCCATTCTTAAACTTTCAGGGATGCTGTCCGAAAACAGTACGCCTGAATTAGACAAGGCTAAAGTCCGCAAAGCTAATGCTGATGCTGGCTTAGCTGAAGCACGATTAAAGCAGTTTGACAGTGGAAACGAGAATGATCTGACGATTAACTTTATTCGCTCAAACAGGAAGGAGAATTAGAATGACAAAGCAGATTAATGTTGATGTAAATGCTATGATCTGTCCTCATTTTGATTCCGTCCTGTATGATCACTCGCTGAATAAAGTGCTCAAAGGCGGTCGTGGTTCTACCAAGTCATCAGTGATTAGTCTGCAGTTAGTAATGGACTTCTTAAAAGACAACAATGCTAACGTGCTAGTGCTTCGTAAAGTCGCTAACACAATTGAGCTGTCAGTATACGAACAGATTAAGTGGGCTATCTACATGCTACATGTGGACAGCCTTTTTGATTTCAAGAAGTCACCATACCGGATCGTTGATAAACGTAATGGCACGGCTTTCTATTTTAGTGGTGTCGATGATCCGCAGAAGTTGAAGTCGATGATCATTGCTAAAGGGTACGTCCGTTATCTGTGGTTTGAAGAGTTAGCCGAGTTTGACTCCTGGCAAGAAGTTGATACCGTTCGGGCATCGTTTACTCGTAAGAACTTGCCACCTGGTGCGCATGTGGTTACTTACTACAGCTACAACCCACCAAAGAACCCATATGACTGGATCAACGAATGGGTAGCACAACGTGAGGGGATGCCAAACTGGTTTGTTGACCATTCCACGTACCAGGACGTAACGCTGCCAAACATCTTGTCTGAGGACTACATTGATGAAATAAATACGGTGAAGGCCAATGACGTGGACTACTACCGTTGGATGTATCTAGGTGAGGTCGTCGGCTTGGGTACGAATGTTTACAACATGGATAACTTCAACTCAATTAATAAGCTACCTACTGACGATTACATAACTAACCTTTATTATTCAGTCGACAGTGGGCATGAGGTTTCAGCAACGACTTGTGGTGCCTATGGACTGACCAGGAAAGGTAATTTGATCTTGCTAGACACTTATTACTACAGTCCACAAGGTAAGACCCACAAGAAGCCACCGAGTGAGCTTTCCAGGGATCTAAAAGAGTTTATCGATAAAGTCACTAACTGGTTCGGAAAGCAGCCCACACGGCTTACCATGGACTCTGCTGAAGGGGCATTGGATAACCAGTTCTACAATGACTTTGGTATTCGCTGGCATAAGGTTAGGAAATTAAAGAAAGTAGATATGATCGACCGGGTGCAGGACTTACTTGCACAAGGTCGTTTTTTCTACCTGAAACGTCCTGAGAACGAGATCTTTATCAAGGAACATGAGAAATACCAGTGGGATGAGAAAACATTGCAGAGCGATGATCCTAAAGTTATCAAGGAAGATGACCACACCTGTGATATGTTTCAATACGTTGTTCGTGATAATGAACGTGACCTAGGGCTGAAATGGTAGGAGGTGTGAGTATGGGGCTTCTATCAGCAATACGCGATTTCTTTTGGAAAGGAGGTGCCAAGCTAGGAATGACAAAAAGCTTAACAAAAATCACCGATGATGATCGGGTTGCAATCGCATCGTCAGAATACGATCGGATCCAGCTTGCTAAGAAATACTACCGGGATGACTCACCACTGGTTCACTACCGTAATAGCTACGGCCAACGCAAGCATCGTGAAATGAGCACACTCAACGTTACTAAGCTAGCTTCCAAACGGCTGGCGTCAATCATCTTTAACGAGCAGTGTGAGATCTCAATTGGCGATGATCAGCTTAATGAATTACTTAACCAGATCTTGCAAGATAATCATTTTAATCTGCAGTTTGAGCAGCACCTTGAAACAGGAATTGCGCTCGGTGGTTTAGCCGCACGACCATATGTTGACGATCAGAACAACATCCGTATCGCCTGGGCCAACGCCGATCAGTTCTACCCGCTACACACTAATACTGATAACATCAGTGAGTGTGTCTTTGCTAGTCGTTCTACGCGAGTGGAGAATAAGCAGATGGTCTATTACACCTTATTGGAGTTTCATCAGTGGAGCGATGCATTAACTTATACCATTACGAATGAGCTATATCGTTCAACTGAACGCGATGTTGTGGGACAGTCAGTACCGCTTAGCACCTTATATCCAAAGATGCAGCAGACGATTACTTTTAATAATGGCCTGATCAAAAAGCCGCTGTTTGCTTACTTCAGAACACCGGGTGCTAATAACCAGGATCTTGATAGTCCTTTAGGAATGGGAATCGTTGATAATTCTAAGAGTGTAATCGACGCCATTAACCATACACATGATGAATTTGTGCATGAGATTAAGATGGGGAAGCGTCGGATTGCTGTTCCTGCTGAGATGCTGCGGCCTGGCAATAACTTTGGTGACGGCAAAGGCGATGAGACACATCCGCTGATGTTTGATTCCGATATGGACGTCTATGAGGCGTTCTACGGGGACGACGATATGAAGATCACCGACCTAACCAGCGACATTCGGACACAACAGTACAAGGGCGCGATCGACTACTTCTTGCGTGAGTTCGAAGAACAAACTGGTTTCAGTGCTGGGACGTTCTCGTTTGATGGTCAAAGCGTTAAGACCGCTACTGAGGTTGTTAGTGAGAACTCAACGACATATCAGACACGTTCTAGTTATCTCACTCAGGTGGAGCTTTTCCTTAATCAATTAGTAACAGCAATACTCCAAGTGGCGGCAACGCCAGACTTTTTTAGCGATCACAAGGCACGTTGCCGATTTAATGCTAATAATGATCTTGACCTGACAGTACATTTTGATGATGGCGTGTTTATCGATAAGGACAAGCAGAAGACAGATGATCTGGCACTTGTTTCCGCCGGAGTAATGCCTAAACTGCAATTCTTAATCCGTGACTTTGGCTTGAGCGAAGATGAAGCCCAACAATGGCTAGCGCAGGTCCAAAAGGAACAGCCTGAGTTGAGTTTCAACAGTCCAGAAGAAATGCAAGATCCGACAGGTGATGACGATGTAGGAGCTGATTAATCATGGGAGCACGCGAGCGATTCGAACAGGCGGCTGATTACATCAACAGTCTTTATTCTGGGTTGGAAGATAGTATCTTTAAGCTGATTATCAATGCTTTAAAAGATGGCGACTATCAGCATGTGGATCAATCTGATGTGGTCATGTGGCAGGCACAGCAACTGCAGAAGATTGGCAGGCTTAATCAAGATGCAGTTAAGCTTATGGTACAGGTCGACGGATTAAGCGAAGATGCTGTTAAGGATCTGATTAAGTTTCACGGCATGCAGATTATCGATGAGATTGATGGCCAGTTGGAGCGAGCTACCAAGCAAAACCAACCGCTGTCTGCTGATGTAACCAACAAGCTGGATGCACTGGCGGACCAGACTTGGACTGACCTGCAAAACAACGTCAGCCATCACCAAGGCCTATCGTCAGATTGTAACCGAGTCAACGATGGCTACCGTATCTGGTGCGACCAGTCATGAAGATGCTGTTAAGCACGCGCTGTATAAAGTAGTCGATCAAGGGCTGCCAACACGCTTGGTTGATAAGGCTGGGCATAACTGGAGCATTGATGGCTATACGCGCATGGTAACCACGACAACAGTCAATCGTACTTATAACGATCTGCGCCTGCAGCGGATGAAAGACTTTGACATGCATCTGGCATTAATGAGCAGCCATCCCAACAGTCGGCCGGCTTGTGCATGGATTCAAGGCCATGTGGTTAATTTAGTACCGCCAGAAAGCGATGACTACGATTCCAAGTACGACAGCATCTACAATCATGATTATGGCAAGCCGTCAGGAACATTGGGCATCAACTGCCGGCATATTCTGTTCCCTTATGTACCAGGCATGAATACTAATCATCAGCCACAGTACGATCCTAAAGAGGCAATCAAGAATGGCAAACTGGTACAAGGACAGCGTGCACGAGAACGGGCTATCAGGGATGCCAAAAAACGGTTGAAGGCAGCCGAAGAACTCGGTGATACTGAAATGGTCAGCCGTACCAAAACACTGATCAGAGCCCGCCAAGCAAAGCTGAGGGACTATATCAAAGAAATCAACGCCGGCCATAGTGTGCCAATTCTAACGCGAGAATATGATCGCGAAAGAATTAGATGATGAGCACTAGCGTTTACTGGTGCTTTCTTGTTACCACGACCTGGACACGTCGTTAAACCGTCCTTTTGTATTATGCAATCAATTCTCGCGGCTCGTAACCGCGTCAACAACTAACGTAAAGGAGAGATCGCAATGAAGCGTGAAGAATTAAAGAAACAAGGTCTTAATGATGACCAGATTGATTTTGTAATGGCTCAGAATGGCAAAGAAGTTAATGCCCTGAATGATAAAATCAATGGCTTAACAAGTGAACGGGACGGGCTTCAAAAGCAGATCGAAGACCGTGACACCCAGCTAAGTGATTTGAAAAAGTCAGTTAAGGACAACGATGACCTCAAAAGCCAAATCAAGCAATTACAGGATGAAAATAAGGCAACATCTCAAAAGTATAAGGATCAGTTAGCGGAGCAAAGTAAGAGCTTCAAGATTGAGGGTGCTTTAAGGGATGCTAAGGCCAAAAACATTAAGACTGTGCTTCCATTGATCGACACGGATAAGGTAACTGTGAATGATGATGGCACCTTGAATGGCCTTGCTGAGCAAATCGACAGCGTTAAAAAGGACAACGGTTATTTGTTTAGCGAAGAGCAGGATCAACCCCACGTTACACTCGGTGGTGGCTTTGGTAATGATGAAGGCGAAGGCAAAGGTGACACATTGGTATCACGGATTGCTAAACGAATGGAAAATACGGATAAATAAAGAAGGGAAGATGGAATAAATGACTGTTGTTTTAGATCAAAAGGACTTAAGCAATATTGATGAAGAATTTGCCGCTGACTCTCAAATCTGGCAACCATTAACTGGTGGTGCAAAGTCAATTACTGCAGCTGACTTTACTGGTGTAAATACTGTACGCGTTAACAAGCTTTCAGGTTTTGTGGAAGCTGAACAGTACAATCGTAATGGCAATAATGCACGCCACAACATCAACGTTGAAAAGGAAGTACTTGAGCTGACTCAGGAAGATTGGATCGGGTATGACATGGACCAATTAGATATGAGTGAAAATGGTGCTTACCAAGTAGCTAACGTGGTTCGGGATCATCAACGCCTTATTACGGTTCCACACCGTGACAAGTTCGTGGCTCAAAAGCTTTACGACACTGCTAAGAATGGTGGCAAGCTGGTTACCGATAGCATTGACAGTAAGAATGCTCTGTCAGCTTACGATGACGCTGAACAATACATGATCGATAACGAAATTCCTGGCGGCTATGTAATGTTTGTTTCCTCCGGTTTCTACAAGGCATTGAAGAACGCAGACGGCGTTACGAAGAGCTTCACTGTTAATCAGCAACAGATTAACGGTATTGACCGGCGTGTCGGCCAAATTGACGGCGGTGTACCTATCCTGACTTGTGCTAAGTCACGTATTCAAGGCTTGACGATCGCTGATCACGTTAACTTTATGCTGGTACCACTCTACGCAGTTGCACCAATCGTTAAGTACGACACGGTTGATATCATTGGTGCTGACACTGATCGTTCTGGTTACCGGACTACGATCAAGGGACTGTCATACTACGATGCTCTTGTCTTTGATAATGCCAAGAAGGCTATTTATGTGGCTGCTACTCCTGGTACTAACGGTGGCTCCCCAAAATAGTAGCCCCGCAGACTGATCAAAGCGGGGCGTTTGACCCAAATGGCAACGTTAAGCCAACAGACGCTCAGACAGTTGATCAAATCAAAGCGTACATGGACGCACACCACCTGGTCTACACGTCGACAATGACTAAGGCTGACTTGTTAAATGTGGTGAATGGGAGTGGTAATTAATGTCCTATGAAGCACATTTAACCTATGAGGAATACACTGACCTGGGTTTTAGCGACCTTGGTAGCGCAGACGGCTTTGCCAAGATTGAACATCAAGCACAACGAGCGGTCGATGGTATTACTGATTACTTTTATAGTGATCATAACATTGCCAAAGATCCTAACCCCAAACGTGTGGATGCGTATAAGACAGCGATCTGTGAGCAAATTGATTTCATTAATCAAACCGGCATTAGTGCTTCGTATGCTGACGGGGATGATTTTAATAGCATTTCGATTGGCCGCCTGTCACTGCAGCCGGCTCAGCATGTTGCAACCGATGGAATGATTCATGGTGTCTGCAAAGAGGCTTATCGGATCCTAGCGCATTATGGCTTGCTTTATCGTGGACGAGGGAGTGATTGGTATGTTGCCACGTATTCCTAAGCGAATGTGCAATCAGAGTGTGATTTTACACGTGCCTTCCGGTGTTGAAGATGACTACGGTAAACAGCAGACTGAGAATAAGACTGTAAATAATGTTATTGTGCAACCGCAGACGATTTACAGTGGATCAAATAACAGCAGGACGATCACAGCGAATGCGATCGTCTTTTTGTTTGCGGGTATTTCATCGCCAATGCCCAGACTGACGCCAGACTGTATTGGCTGGCATATCACGTTTGAAGATCACGACTACACGATCACTAATTTCGTTGACAATCGTGATCCATACAGCAGCAACGTGTACTCCTATGAATTGGAGGTGTTGTAATGGGCGTTCGCATCAAAATCGAAGGCAGTCTGCCTGGAGAGTTGCTCAGCAAGCAGGCAATCGCTAAAGGCCAGTATGTACTTGCCAATCAAGCAATGGCTGATATGGATCAGTTTGTGCCATATTCGGTTAAGAATCACGTTCACCTGGCTAATACTGCTGCCATCTCTGACGATGGGAAGCACATCACCTACACGACGCCTTATGCCAAAGCTCAGTTCTATGGCATGATAACGGACCGCAATGGCCGTCAGCATCCAATCGTGAACTACACACGCTCTGAGCATCCTCAAGCAACCAAACGCTGGGACCTTAAAGCTAAGTCACTGTATATGGACTCATGGGAGAAAATTGTTGCGCAGACGCTGATAGGAGATGATACTCATGGATCTTAAAGAACGGCTTAAAGACAAGATCAACTCATATGGCTTGCCAAACAAATGCCTGTTAGGTTACTTAGATGGCAAGCATGATCCGGAGTTGCGCTTGCAGATGTTGCCGGGATCGACTGTAGTCGACATGGACTATGAAGGCAATAAGACAGAGCAGTACCTGATGGAATGTGTAATGCGCGGCAATGACGAGAGCACGATCAATACCGTACTGTGGACGATTGCCGATAAACTCGGCGATAACAGTTTCAGCGTTGGCAGTGCTGATGCTAGCTTTGTCTACAACGAGCTAACGATAGCCTCAATGCCGCATCCCATCATGGCAGATACGACTGGCGCTGTTACTTATGCAATGGATTTTAAAGTTACAGTAGATACTTTTAGTAAGTAAGAAAGGATGATTGATTATGGCAGATACTGCACCTGCATCTATCGGTGGCTACAAGCTTAACCACACTAACAAATTAGAAATCTGCACCAATAACATTAAAGACGTATCCAAAGTCAGCGATCCATCAACTACTTGGGCACAGTTGGCAAAGGGCATCAACAACATTACCTTTGCCGAAAATGATACGACGGCCAACGATGAATACTACGATGGCGAAGGATTTGGCCAGTCCGATGTCACTTCTAAGCGGATTCAACTAACGATTGCCGGGCACCGTGCATATGGCGACCCAGCGCAAGACTATGTTGCTGGCAAGCAGTACGCACTGGGGGATGACCTAAAGACTCTGCTGCGCTTCACCTACTCTGACGGTACTCAACTGTATGGCTTAGTTACGCTGACTAATATCGTCGCAACTGGTGGCCAACCTGGTGCCAAGCAGACGTTTAGCTTTGTAGCAGTCTTCAACGGCAAGCCACAGAAGGGCACGTCTACGACTACTGATCAAACCCACCATTAGCCAAGCAAACAGAGACGAGCAACGTGAGACGTTAGGAGGATAATATGACAGCAATTAATTTTGATCTTGATAAGGCTATTAATAAGGCTGAAACAAAAACGGTGCGGATCGGTGGCAAAGACTATCAGCTGGTATTTAACGATGAAATGCGTGCTAAGCTAGAGAGCTTGAGAATTATCGTGTTTAGCCAGGCTCAAGCGTTCGATGATAAGCGAGATGCTTTCATCAATGACTACACGGTTACGGAACGTAAGCAATCCGTGATGAAGGCGGCTAAAGCGCAGCGAGATAATCTCATTAAGGGTATGGATGATCTGCTCGGTGCAAATGAAGGTAAGCGACTATACGAATACTATGGTTCTAGCTTTGCTAAATTAGCTGCCGTTTTGCGAGAATTAGTTAAAATTCAAGATGCCGAAGATGAATCGGGGAACACTAATCGCAAGCACCAAGCCAAACGAGCACGTTATACGAAAAAACGAGGCTAATCATGCTGTCGTTGTATGAGCCGTTGCGCAGTGAGTATGAGTATGGAGACCGAACATACAAGATTGATCTAGCTTTTGATAATGTGCTTCGGTTTTATAAGTTACTTGATGACAAAGAGTTTAGCTATGAAGAGATCGTTGAGACAGCCTTTGAAATGTTTTTTGGCAATTATCCGAAAGATGCCGATTTTGCTTTGGTGGCATTTAAAGGCATCAGCGACTATATCTCACGAGAGCCGTATGGCAACGATGGTGATGCGACGCCTGGCAATCCGGTTAAATATTATTCATTCACGCAAGATGCTGGTGCAATCTATGCCAGCTTCTACGAACAATATGGGATGGATTTAGTCGACCAGGAAGGCAAGCTGCACTGGGACAAGTTCAAGGCGCTTTTCGCCGGTCTCGGGCCTAAGACTTACTTTCAGCGCATTGTCCAGATACGCATGAAAGATACGTCGAAATTGGAAGGCCAGGAGCTAACGGATGTAATCCAAGCCCAGAGCTACTATGAGCTAGATGAAAACAAGACCGAAGCATCTCGGCAAGCACAAATGGATAGTGTTTTTGCGATGCTGAAAGCTAATGCTGATTAGAAAGGAGGGATAGTGTGGCAGACGGACGAATTGATATTGACGTTATCGTTAATGATCGAGCTAGTGAAAGCGCCAAGAAAATCGATGAGTTGCTTAAGGGCATTGGTGAAGATGCCGGTGATAAGGCATCTAATGAGATCAAGAAAAACATGGATAAAGCTGTTGATGATACTGATACGGCTCATGACAGCATGCAGAAAACGATGGACAAACCAATTAAGCCCAAAGTTGATGCTGATGAAGCTAAGGACGAGTTAAAACGGTTTAATGGAAACCTCAAAGACATACCAAAGTCGACTAAAACCGTACTCAAATCGGAAGCAGAAAAGCAAGGCATCAACAACTTTAACGTGCTCTTAAAAGCATTGCCTAAAGAGCAACTTACAAAACTGGTAGCGCAGGCGCAAAAGGGCGAAGTCATCGATTATGATGCCTTAATAAAAAAACTGCCAGCCAAAGTTTTGACTAAACTTGACTTAAATGATAATGCGTCACCTAAGTTACGTTCACTGCAAGCACAAGCTCAACAAACTGGCGAACAGTTTACGTCACTTAAAGACATTATCAAAGGGACGTTTGTTGGAAGCCTGTTATCCTCTGGGGTCGGCATGATCACCGGATATCTTAAAGATATGACGGGTGAGGCTATGGAAGCATCTGATGCCATGTATAAGTTCAAATCAACTATGCAACTTGGTGGCTATGGTGCAGATGAAATCAAGCGCTCTGCTAAAGAAGTCAAGGATTATGCTAATGAGACCGTCTACGACTTAGGCGATATATCCAATACGACTGCAAAACTGGCATCAAACGGCATTAAGAACTATATGGGGCTGACAGAGGCGGCCGGTAATCTTAATGCACAGGCCGGTGGTACGGCTGAGACTTTTAAATCAGTTGCTATGGTCATGACTCAAACAGCCGGTGCCGGTAAGCTTACGACAGAGAACTGGAACCAGTTAGAAGACGCTATTCCTGGTGCCTCTGGTGTGCTCCAGAAAGCGATGAAGGATAATGCTGCCTATACTGGGAACTTTAGAGATGCAATGGCAGCAGGTCAAATCACATCTGACGAATTCTTTAAAGCTGTTGAGAAGCTTGGCACGACTAAAGGTGCTGAAAAAGCAGCTAAGTCCACTGAAACGTTTGAAGGTGCAATTGGCAATCTACACGCTCAAGTCATTCAAGGACTTGATGATGTGAATGATCAACACAGCAACTGATGCAGTTACCGTACTGACGACTGGTGTTCTTAAGATGTTTGATGCAATCGCAGAGCACAAGCAGATTGCAATTGCATTAGGTGCAATTCTGACCAGTGTTTTTGCTACTAAAAAGATTGCCGAATTCATCTCGACCCTTGGCAGTGCAAAAAGAGCAATGGTTGAGTTTGGTATCGCCTCTAAAGCTGCAGAAGGATTTAGTTTGCCACAAGGCGCTGGTACGTTAACAGGCGCAGCAGGTTTAGGGATGCGTGCTGTTAGTGCAGTAGGGATTGCGGCGCCAGTGGGATTTGCAGCATATGGCGCTGGCGATGCGATTGTTAATGGCCGAGATACTGGATCGAAAGTTGGTGGAGCAGCTGGCTCGGTTACTGGTGCCACTGCCGGTGCTCTGATTGGACGTCTTGCTGGTGGTGCTCTTGGCTCAGTAGGCGGACCAATTGGCATTGCAATCGGCCAATCAATTGGCCAAGTACTAGGCGGTGCAGGTGGGACAAAAATTGGTAAAGAAATCGGGGAATCGGTTGGTCACAATATTGAAGAACACTTTAAAGGCCATCCAATTGAAGTCCACACCAAACTCAAAGTTGATAAGGAAACGAATGATTTTGCTAAGATCACAACGCCTACTGCTAATAAGATTACTCAGACAGTGTTGCACATGGACGTTGACTCGCAGAGCATCGCTAAAGCTAAAGCCAAGACTGATGCCTATTACAACGAGCTTAACCAGAAAGTAGACAACTACTACAAAAACAAAGAAGCCAAAGCACAGGCGGATTTGCAGAAGCTGGTTAAGAATGGTGCCA
>OODN01000604.1_pt1 | contig 18739 bp, 17 predicted proteins | sample 1671651 | NCBI WGS metagenome assembly OODN01 (sample SAMN06348178, study PRJEB24527) | human gut metagenome | biome: human gut; feature: ankylosing spondylitis patient; material: feces | host: Homo sapiens | place: China | collected 2015-10 | reverse complement strand
CTGGCGGTCTATCTATTGTTTTCGGTTGCTTGCTTCTTTACCGTACATGAGCATTATCGGAATGATTGTAGTTGGTGGTATGGTGGCAACAATGTTACCTGTTACTACGCCAATTAAGTTTAGTATGGTTGGTGCTACTGTTAAGTTACAGACCATTTTTAATCAAATTATGCCAGGTTTACTCCCACTGGCGTTAACTTTGTTGATTTTCTGGATGATTAGAAAGAAATTTAGTATTTCTAAATTGACCATAGGTCTTTTAATTGTTGGTGTGTTAGCACACGTAGTAGGTATTTTATAGCAAGAGGTATATAGATAATGACAGATTCAATTAAAAAGTATTTAAGTGAAACTCCTGAAACTTTAACCAGACTTTTGAATAATAGCAAGGATTTATTTAAAGAAGTGTCTCACCAAGATATTAAGCGTATAATCGTGACAGGGTCAGGTACTAGTTATCATTCAGGAGCAGAAATGCAGCAATTAATGCGTGAAAAAAGTGGTATATTAGTTGAAGCATATTATCCATTCATGATTACTCGTGATTTATTTAAGTTTGATACCAGTAAAACACTGTTGGTTGGAGTTTCTCAAGGTGGTAGTAGTTTTACTACGCTAGATGCTATGAAAATTGCAAAGGAAAAAGGATGCAAGATAGCTACTATTTCTGCTGATAAACCAGCATATATTGATCAAGTAGCTGATTATCCATTAACAATTGATATTGGTAGAGAACTTGCTGGACCTAAAACTGAAGGCTATTATGCAACCAAGTTACATCTTTTGTTATTAGCGGAATATATTGGCTTAGTAAATGGTAACTTAAATGTTGACCAATTTAATAATGATATGAATGACTTGAAATTAACCTTTGACCAATTTGGATCAGCATATGAGAAGGCTTTGAAATGGGTGGAAGATCATAAGACGAAATTAGCTAGTTACAATAATATGAGAATTGTTGGTCCTGCTTCTTTATATGGTGATGTATTAGAAAGTACTTTGAAATTGGTTGAATCTTGTAGAGAACCAGTAAGTGGTTTTGAATTTAACGAATTTATTCATGGAATCTATAACGCTATGAATGAAAATACACCCGTTTTGTTTATGGATAATGGTACTGAAAATAGAATGAGTAAAATGCTACAGATATTAGGTAAATGGACTGATTCACTTTATGTATTTGATCTTTCAGATGCCAATGATGGTAATCACATGGGGTATGGTGTAAAAGTGCCAAAACAATTTGAGACCTTTATTTTTCCATTAGTTTTTCAAGTTATGGCAGGTGTTGTTTCGAAAGAGCGAGGTATTGATGCTGATATTCCTAAAGACCCAAACTTTCATATGGAAATAGGTAGTAAAAAATATAATCATTAGTAAAGATAGTAAAAGAGTTACTACAAAGTGACTCTTTTTATGTATAATCTGGGTGGTGATTTAATGAGACAGCAGGCATCTCTTAAACCAAAAGTAATACTTAAGCACAATATAGCTTTAAATCAAAAAATGTCTCAACAATTACGAATACTTTCGTTTAACAACAATGAATTAGAAAGTTTTATAGAGCAATTTGCTAGAGATAATATTTTTACTAAAATTAAGTATAAAACGGATAATAAAGATGATTTAAGTTGGGTTAAAGATGATTCAAATGAAACATTAATTGACCATCTATTGTTTCAAGTTAATACTGCCGATTTTAGGAAAAGTCAAAAGCAGTTAATTAAATTTTTGATTCTTCGCTTAGATGAAAACGGATATTTAAACGAAGCGGATATTCAGTTAGCTAATCAAAGTAATGAATCAATTGAAGCTATAAGAAAAGCAAGGGATGAATTGATACATCTCGATCCATTAGGGATAGGTACAGAAAGTTTAAGTCAGAGACTTTTAGTTCAAGCAAAAGATAGGTTAGAGTTTAATTCAGTTGCAAGATCGATTCTAGAAAATGATCAATTAGAGATTTTAGCGCAACCTCAAAAATGGAAAACGTTAAAATGGAGAGAAGATGAAATTAGAGAAGCACTTGAAGCCATTAGAACATTAAACCCAACTCCTGAAAGAGATTATGGTAATATGACTTCAATTCAATATATAATTCCTGATTTAATTTTTAATATTACAGATAATAAGATTGAACTCAAATCGTCAGAGCTTAATATGCCTATATTGGAGTTTGACACGGAACAATTTCAAAATATTCAAGAAAAAGACATTGATAATACATCTGCGTCTTTTCTTAAAAAGCAACGAAAAAATTATGATGATTTTTGTCAGGCATTAGAGAAGAGGCACAATACCATGTCTCAAATAGGTAAAATAATATGTAAATATCAAGCGAGTTATTTACTTTCTTTAGATGAAAGTAAATTAGAACAATTGACAATGAGTCAAGCGGCTAAAGAATTACACTTATCTGTCAGTACTATCAGTAGAGCGATAAAAGGAAAGTACTTCCAGTGTCAAGGTAAAATACTTCCATTAAAAAAGTTATTTACTCGAAATCTAATCAATGGTTGGTCAAAGAATATAATATTGCGTTTGATAGATAATATAATTAAAAATGAAAGCAGAAATAAACCGATAAGTGATTTAAAGATCCAACGTAAACTTTCTGACTTAAATGTAAAGATTAGTAGAAGAACGGTAAATAAATATAGACGAGAACTTAATATAAAAAATAGTTATAATAGAATTTTTTCGGAAAAATGAGTAATAAGTTGAGAGACTGAATGATCAAATCACAATAATAAGAAAATATGGTAGCTGTTTTAGTTGGTATGAGTATAATTTAACCATAGAATATGCGGAATAGTTTACTTCTGATGTAAAGATAATTTCCAATTTATTAGATAAATTGGAATAGCATATTATATTAAAGACTTATCTTATAAGTAAATTATTAGCTAGAAAAATAATAAAAGCGTTAAAACAAAAAAAGAAAACCCAGATCAAACTTATTGACCCAATGTCATTAAGTTAAGACATTGACGAAAATCAGACTTTATGAACCGAATCATTTTGATTCGGTTCTTTTTCTACGTAAAATAAAAAGTGAGCAGAGTCTAATTTACTCTTCTGCTCACTTTCGTCATATTATCCGGTCTTTCATAGAAAACTGTGACTCTTATGAAATCCCTTCACTCAAATCTTTTAAAACTGATGGATAATATTATCAATAAAATCGCCACTAATATTCATGCTTTCTCTGTTTCAGATCAGGCCTTTACCCGTTGTCGTAAGCTCAATGTCGTTGATTTGATTAGGCTGATTCTAAACATGGGAGCCGGCAGTTTGAACTCGGAAATTTTTCATGCTTTTCCTAACATAAATTCTAGAATGACCGCTTCGGCTTTCGAACAACAAAAGGCTAAATTAAAACCCGAATGTTTTAAAGAAATCATGGCTGAGCTTAGTCAGGCAAACAATGCACCACAATTACTAGATGACAAATACTTAGTTGTAGCGATTGATGGTTCCGATTTTGATCAGCCTTTTAATCCAAAATCAAAGAATATTTTTCAAGGCAAAGATGGTAGAAAATATTGTCAGATCCATGTAAATGCTCTTTATGATGTTTTGAATAAATTATATTTGGATATGGTCATTCAACCCAGACAAAAAATGGATGAGCGTGAAGCGGCACTAACAATGTTAAAGAATCTAGATAAACAAGAAAAAGATTTTTTAGTTTTAATGGATCGTGGCTATAGTAGTTTTAATTTGATTGAAACCTGTAATCGGCTAAAGCATTGTCACTATGTTATTCGAATAAAAGCGGGGAATGGCGCTATTAAAGAAATTACCACATTGTCAGGCCATGAATATGATAGCGAGCTTTCCTGTAAAGTAACTGCATCGCATCGCTACTATATAACTCACAAAGATACGGAAAAGTTTCTTCACCTGGTCTCTCATAAAAAACATCATTACAAGGTTGTACGCTCGAAAAATACCAAAGATTCACGCTGGGACCATGAAGATATATGCAATGTTAAATTTCGAATTTGTAAGTTTAGAATTAATCTACCAGGTTCAGATGATGAGAAGTTCTGATCACCAATTTAGACCGGGACAAATACCCGCTAGCTAGAATGAAAGAGATCTATCATCTTCGCTGGGGAATAGAAACTTCTTTTAGGGAGCTTAAATATGACTTAAGCGGCGTCCAGTTTCATTCTAAAAAAGATCAATTTGTTTATATAGAGATATACGCCCATTTTGCAATGTATGATGCAGTGAGCTTATCAGTAGCCGCCAGCTCAAAGCCATATGTTAAAAGCAAATATCAATATCAAATAGATTTTAAAATGGCCTGCTGTATTTGGCGACGATACTTTAGAATAAGCGATAATTCAGATGTAAGCTTTGCACAATTAGTGCTTGATATGGCATCTTATATAACTCCAATTCGACCGGGAAGAAAAGATAAACGTAATTTAAAACCAAAATTAGTTATCAGTTTTCCTTATCGTTTGGCAGCTTAGATTAATTAAAAAGTGGCTATCCTAGGATGGCTTATTTGTGCTATCAAAAAAAGACATTACCAAGAAAAGTAATTCGATAAATGTCTCAAAAAATATTGTCAGATTTGTTAATGTCTTAACTTAATGACATTGCATGATGTATGTGTGGCCTTTTAAATTTAATAGGAAGTATTCTCTGATACCTTAAATGGTTTAACAGAATTAATGTCGCTATATTGCAAAGAAATTGAATATTCTCGATTGTCAAAATCAGTTGCCTTAAGGTTAAGGAAAACTTATTTGAGCCTAGATGTAGAAGTAAAAATACAATAAGTAGGATAGAAATTATGAGAAGCTACAAAAATTGTAATTATTTGAAATAAGAAACTTATAAAAATATAAACAATGTATATCAACAATCGACATGTATGATAAACATATACAGTTAAAAATATACAAATCAACAATATTAATCTGGTCACTTTTTGGATGACTTAATAACAAAATTTATTTCTTGCTGTAAAGTAAATGCTTAACAGCAAAGTAAGAAAATAGAACACAGAGTGATAAAAAACCAGCTATCATAGTATATGTAAGCGATAACAATTATCCAATAGGAGGTCTATTATGACTTTAGTAAATAATGATTTTCATAAGATTTTGACAGAAAGACATTCAGTTCGTAGATTTGATAAATCAATAAAAATTGATCGTGAAGAAATGAAGGAAATGCTTGAAGAAACGATTACGGCACCTTCAGCATGTAACTTACAAGCTTGGAAATTTGTTGTTGTAGATACTGAAGAAGGAAGAGAAAAGCTTCACCAATATTTTATGAAATTTAATTTCCCACAAATTGATGACAGCTCTGCAGTTGTATTATTCTTTGGTAATACCTTAGCTTATAAGAAGTACAGTCAATTATGGCACAGTATGTATGAAGAAAAGAAAGTAACTAAGGAAGCTATGGAAGCTGCTTTGAATACGTTTATGCCTTTGTATGAAAAAGCCCCACAACAAATGTTAGTAGCTGATTCTATGGTTGATACTTCACTTGCTGCAATGCAATTTATGCTTATTGCACGTGAGCATGGATACGAAACTAATGCTATGGCTGGATACGATGCTGGAAAAGCAGCTGAAACAATGGGACTTGATCCAAAACAATATGTTCCAGTTATGGCAATTGCTATTGGTAAACATGATCCTAAGGCAGAAGCAGAAATTACTACTACCAGATATTCACTTGATGAATTAGTAGATTTTAAATAAATTTAACGAGGCAGTATCATGAAAGAATTTAAAGATAAAGTAGCCTTTATTACCGGTGCTGCACACGGCTTTGGTATGAAATTTGCAGAAGAAGCAGCTTCAAGAGGAATGAAGTTAGCTCTTCTTGATCAAGATAATAAAGCCTTAACCGAACTTTGTAATCAGCTTAAAAATGAGAATATTGAAGTTCTAGAACTCATTGCAGATGTAACTGAAGAACAAGAAGTATATGATGCTATAGAAAAGGTTATGTCTAAATATGGACAAATTGATCTGCTTATCAACGATGCTGGTGCAGCAACTGGTGGTCCAATTTGGGAAGTTCCAACTAGAGATTGGGAATGGATTCTCCATGCAGATTTAATGAGCCAAGTTTACACTTTGAGAAAAGTTTTACCTATTATGATGAAACAGGAAAATGGTGGAGACGTTTTGAATGTTGCTTCTGTGGCCGGTTTAATGTCAACGGCAGGTTCACCAATGTATGTTTCAACTAAGTTTGGTGTTGTGGGGATGACAGAAGCTGTCGCATATGACTTGCAAGCTTATAAGCAAAACAAAATTCATATGCATGTATTTGCTCCAGCATTTGTTCATACAAATCTTGATCACACAGAGGATTATAGACCTGAAAAATATAGTGATAAAAATGATCCATATTATCAAAGTGAGACTTTTAAGAAAGTTTTAGCTTTAAATACTAAGGAAATTACAACGGGAATGCCTTTAGATAATATGGGTAAAATAGTATTTAAAGGACTTGAAGATAATAAATTCTACATTCTTACTCACCCTGGATTGAATCCATTAATCACTGGTAGAGCAGAGGATGCCATAAATGGTAAAGCTCCAGATCTTAAAAAAGCAATGAGCTTTATGACCAAGGCACATTAATTTCATTATTATTTATTGAAAAAAATGAGGCATTATTATGAAAGAATTTAAAAATAAGGTTGCCTTTATTACTGGTTCGGCTCATGGTTTTGGTAAAGCCATTGCCCAAAAAGCTGCTAGTCGAGGCATGAAATTAGTTTTAGTTGATCAAGATGAAGAAGCATTAAATAAAGTTACTGACGAGTTAAGCAAAACAACTGAAGTATTAAAAATCGTTGCTGATGTAACTGAAGAAAATAATATTTATGATGCAGTTGATAAAGCAATGGATCAATTCGGTGAAATTGATTTATTGGTTAATGATGCTGGTGTTGCAGTTCCAGGCCCTATTTGGGAATTGCCAACTAGAGATTGGGAATGGATTCTCCATGCTGATTTAATGAGCCAAGTTTATGCATTAAGAAAAGTCATTCCAATCATGATGAAGCAAGAAAATGGTGGTGATATTCTTAATGTAGCTTCAGCAGCCGGTTTATTAACTGCCCCAGGGATGCCAGCTTATTACGCAACCAAGTTTGCCGTAGTAGGAATGAGTGAAGCGGTTGCCTATGACTTGCAAGCCTATAAGCAAGACAAGATTCATATTCATGTCTTTACTCCTGCATTCGTCCAAACTCATTTGATGCACTCAGAAGAATATAGACCAGCAAAATATACAGATAAAACAGATCCATATTATCAAAGTAAAGCATTCAAGATGGGCCAAGAAATGGCTGTTAAAGACTTAACTACAGGTTTACCAATGGATACAGTTCCAGATACAATCTTCAAGGGATTAGAAAATAATAATTTCTACATTCTTACTCATAAAGGTATTGCACCACTAGTAGTAAAGAGAGCTAAAGATGCAGTAGAAGGAAAAGCTCCAAATTTAGCAGAACTAATGAAATATCCAGACAAGACCCATACAGATACAACGTTAACTGAATTTTAATTAACCAAAATAAAAAGCTGTTCAGTATCTCTACTGAACAGTCTTTTTTTCTGAAAAATTTTTAATAAATTCTTTGACTAGATTGTTTGGCTTCTTTCGATAATAAATACCATAAAGGGCTTTTTCTGACACATTTAATGGTCGTAAAACATAAGGAGTTGTATCAATTCCCATCCCTTTTGCAATACAGATTAAATAGTTATTGTACTGTGCAGTAGCAAAGAAGGAGGAGTTATAAATGCCATAGCTTTTTAAATTGATTTGAGGATATTTCTCAAGCTTTTCTTTTACTTTATCTCCTATAACGGAAACACCTGATTTTTCAATTGCTACAGTATAACCTTCCAAATCTTTTAGATCAATAGAATCTTTTCTTGCTAATTTATGATTAGGTGGTAAAGCAATGAATATTGGTTCTTCTTCTAACTTAAGAAAATTAAATGATTGATCTAAATATTTGGTAACTTCGTAATATTCAATTATGTCAATTTGACTGTTAATCTGTTTAATATTATTCAATTCTTGGAATTTGATTTGGATTTTTTTTGCATATTTTGGCCTATCATTCAACATTTTTGTTATCAAATTTGGCTTTTGCAAATAGATAGTTCCAATGGTTATAGTATGAGAAAAATTATGCATAGTTTGAATAATAGAATCGTTAGTGTCAACCATGTTTTGAGCAAAGGGAATTAATACTTTTCCTGCATCAGTTAATTTAACACCATGAGAATTTCTATGAAAAAGTTTAACACCAAGATATTTTTCTAATTTATTAATATGTTGAACAATGGCAGATCGTGTAATGTACATATTTCTGCTAGTTTCAGAAAAACTTTGTGTTTTACAGACATCAAGAAAAATTGCTAATTGTTTTGTTTCCATACTTAATTACCCAATTATTGTAAGTTTAGTTTAAAAAAATTGTAAAAATCCTTAATTTGGATTTTATGATTACTATTTAAACTAGCTGTTCCATAACTTAATTTTACTCTATATTCTAAAGGAACAGGTTTAACAAATGCATTCTCTTTTTCCAAGATAAAAGAGGGGCCAATTGTAATTCCTAATGCAGATTTACACATAATGTTAGCTGTATCTACATTATTAACGTAAGAAATATTTTTGGAAGAATTTTGCTTACGAATGATTTCTTGTGGATGCAGCTTGTATTGCGTAGTTGCCAGTACTAAATATTTGCCTTTACTGCCGCGTTTAGTGACATAGACTAATCTAATTGGAAAAGCATATCCTTAATATTTGGCTTCAACCACGCTGCTATAGAGATAGCACTTGAAAAAGAATATTGTCAATTTTCTAAAAAAGAGCAAAAAAAAAGCTCGTCAAGAGGAATTGACAAAGCCTTTGATTGAAAATCAAAAAAATAAAGTACTAAAGCAAACATCAAATTAGAGCTTCATGTTGCTATAGTAGTAAAAAATGTAAAGCCATCAAAATTTATGTTTAAAATATAAACCCAAAACAAAACATAAAGAAGAGGTCGTTTGCATTTCTTTATTAATCTATAGATATTATAGCATTTAAACGCTACTGTAGCAACATTTGAGCTAGAAAGTGTGACTCAAATGTTAGTTAAAAATACAATCTTTACAAAAACCAAGACATATCCAGTCTATTTCAGAACACCAGAATTTATCTACGAATTAGCCAGATACAGTGGTTTATCTTCAACGGCTAAAAGAGTGTACGGTGTAATCTACTCAAGAATTATGCAGTCGGAAGAATCCGTATTTAAAAATCGTGATATGCGTTTCTGGGATTATACAAAAGAAAAAGTCCTTTGCTATTTTACCGAAAAAGATATTGCCGGAAGATTAGGTATTTCCACTGGATCGGTCAGCAATGCCAAGAAAGCCTTAAAAAAAGCCGAATTAATTGAGTGTGAAGACATCAGAGAAGGCTTTAAATGTATTACTAAATTCTATTTGACAGATTTAAATACATTAGGCATCCCAGCGCATTTGCTTTATTACGGCACAGCAGGTAACACATGAGCTAATGAGCAATGATGAGTTTGTTAAGGGATGCGATGCCGTCATAGATAAAAGTATTACTAAGCAGGTAGAACAAGCCGTAGCCGATGATAATAATGATACTGGCTACTTCTATATCAGCATGAATGATTTAGCTGACCGTGGCGAATTTTGGCTGGCTAATGATAACTTTATGGTAGCCGATGGCAAGACCGGACGGCTTCTCTTCAAATATTTACCGCCAATCTTGAAGAAACTACATGTAGAACATAGGCAAGAATGGTATAGAAGAGAGACTTTTACGTTAAGACGGCTTATTTTAAAGCCACTGGCTAAGGAATTGAATAAGCAGATGACTAAGCACTGGCATATTAAGCTTGCTGAAATGGGCTATAAGGTTCAGTAAGGCAAAAGCCACTTATTCATTAGGAATTTAACATTCTGAATAGATGCTAGGAATAATATGCATCCCCTTAACTACTCATTAATTCCGTATTCATTGCATCTATCGTAATTACTGTAAATACGGTGCATACAGTGAATACGATTGTAGTGCTGTAAGCAAACGAAAGAAGTATATTAATGAACAATATAGTTTCTAAGATAGTAGACGAACTGCTTGTTAATGGCTATTTTGTTACTGATTTTCGTAGAGCAATCAAAAGAAATATCGAACAAATAGCCAGTTCAATGCAAAGAGACTATAGAAAAGGCAAGATAAAAAAGATTAACGTAGATGTTAACTCGCTTACTTTTGCTGAAATGGGCTTTTATAAGAATGATGACGATTCATCTTACATGGTTGCCTATGGAAGAGTTAGTGAATTAATAACTCATTATTTGCCACCAATATTATCAGACTTAGACGTTGAAAATGATAAATGGTTTATACGTGACTTGTCTGGAAATGCTACCGATGTGCTTGTAAAAACGAAACTAGTTAGAAAGCTAAGGGATACAGTCAATGACAAATTTAAGCGGAAAGTATTCCAGTTGAAGAATACAGGCTATTTTATAGATGCGGATGGTAATAGCTACAAATCAATGGTTTAAATCTTCTTGGCTGGCTTTCGGCTAAGAGGGATGTAGGTAAAGTAAAAACATAGAGAGGATTTTAAGATAAATGGCTTCTGAACTAAAGAAAATCACTGATTTGAGCGATGAGGAAAAAACACAGCTTTTCAAGGAATTTGAGGATCAGAGAGTTAACTATGGTCTTTGCTTCATGGACTTTGAAAATATCATGTATGAGCATAAGCTCGACTATCAAGGCAAGCTCCGTGTGTCTTTACCACTAGGCGAGAACTTAGTGCTTTGGTCATTGCTTAACGAAGATGCTATTAGACTCATTAATGAATACGTAGTTTCTCATGGTTTACGCTACAAGCCTACAGATACAGATATGTATGCTGAAAGAGGAAGAGTATTAGACTTACCGGTAATCAGTAGCAAGGACGAAGCAGAAATTATGAAGAATGCTAAGGATTTAAAGAAACCACACTGGTTGCCAGTAGAACTAGTGTCTATTGATGAGAACAAATAGATAAGAAGTTATGCTTTATCCGGTAAGAGGGATGCATCCCCTTTGAAAGACAAACATAAAAAGAGGGCGGTCTTAATTAAAAGATCGTCCTTTTTTGCGTGTCTTATTTACCGATATACAGAGTAGTAAAATCTTCGATCGAGGAAAATGGTCATCAAGCTAGTAGTAATAAGTATTCGTTAGATAAAGATGATGCTGAAAACAACAAAAATAAGCTGTTTTATCTGCTATAGGATACTTGATAGATTGTTACTGTCTTATTGTTAACAAAGCCTAGAACCATAAGGGATGAGCTAATTATCGTTGAGGCATAGTTAGCCTTTCCTTGAGGGATGCATAACCAGCCGAGAATAAACGATACAAAGCTTTATATCGTATCGTAATAGGTAAAGCAAGGGTGAAGCTTAGAGCAGTAAGGCTTTAGCTTGTTAAAAATGAGGTAAAAAGTCTAATAAAAGTGGCTTAATAGCTGTATTTCAAATCAATCTTGGCATCAGATCGTCTATATCTCGTGTTAGGAGTAGTAAGACAATCTGACAGACTGATATGATCTGGAACAATTAAGCTGTCATCTCCAACAATGGAGTAAGGCAGATCAGCTATTACAGGTATGGAGAATGCCCGTCCTTGAGTGCGTGCTATCAGTGACTTAAGCATTTTGAGTGGTATTTCATTCAGCATAATCTGTTCTGCAAAGGCTTTATCATTCATATAGTTGGTAAGCCTATGCAGTTCATTATACTTTCTAGTCTTTTGAAGAATATGATCAGCATAGGCAAATGGAAGTTTCTTATCCTTATCACTGTAGGTAATGCCTTGAGCTAGTTCTTTTCTGGATAGGAAGCCTTTAGAGTAGTATTGATAGATGTCTTTGCTGTGACGGATTACTAAATTACGTAGTTCTCTTAATAGATAAGGATTATTGTCAATACCTAAGCGTGGTTAATAGTAGTAAATTTGACCAACTATGAACTTAGGTGACCAGTTGCACATCTTTTGAATAGCAGGTGGCACATTAGCATGAGTAAGACGTTCACGGGTAGGGAAGATCACCATTGGAGGGATGCTGTCTCCGTCTTTTAATACGTGATGTTTGCCAAAACTCTGTGTTACCTCGGTAACCAAGTAAGGCGTATCAAGATCATACTCATCACCTGCAATAACCGGCTGTCTTACATGTAGGTTAGTTTGCTTATTGCTGTAGTTAAAGTAGCCATAGATACCGGAAACATTGTAGTGAAGCTGATTATATGTAGTATCTACTAGAGCTGGAGTATTTTTGATAGCTTCTTTCACTTCAATTGTAGGATCAAAGGTTACGTCCCATTGAGTTTCCTTGCTGATACTTTTAGCTAATACAAACGCACTGCTGATATAGTCTATGTTGTGATTTGCGTTAACTATGAACTCTGCTATTCTCATAGGAGCTTCAGATAAACCGGCAAAGATAATCTTAAGGTTAGGGCAACGTTCGTAAAGCTCTATCAAGTATGGAGTAGCTTCAACTAATCTACCATCTTCTGTTTGTCGACCTTCACCAACTCTAATACGTAGCATTTTGTCTACTAAAACACCTAAGTGCTGGTCTGGATAGGTATATTGCTTAAGTTTATTGGTAGGCAATGATCCATCAGCAGATACTATAGCTAGTAAGAAGTTATCGTTGGGATGTTGATTAGCATATTCAATGTAGTTAAGAATCTTTTGAGCTTGGGTAGCACTGCCTTCTGTACGGTTATCTAGTTCGATGAAGACACTTTGTACCTTGTTGTTACGCTTAAAGGTGATCATAGTATCTGCTTCAAAGGCGGTATTGTCTTTCTTAGTAGGGGTAATGCCTAATTGAGCGTTAAAAGGTCGAGTATCAAACTCTGTTAGTTTTAGATGATAGTTGAATCCCCTAAGTGCTAGGGATGTACGTTGAACTCTATCATCAAAATCACTGCCAACTCTAAAAGGAAGAAGTCCAATTGGCTTAATAATGGCTAAATTTTTGTCTAAAGTATCTTTTTTTAGGGTGGAGTTAGTAAAAGTTGCTAACTCTTGATAATTGTTATTACCAGTTGCTAACTCTTGCCAATAGTTGCTAACCGTTGCTAATGATTGCTTTTTATTGTCAATATTTAGTAATTTCTGATATAAATTCAATAAAAAATAGTAACAATTACTTCTTTTTAATAATTGCTGGTAAAAGTTATTAATTTTTACTAACTTTACATGCGCCCCCACCCCCCGGAGTCCGCTCATCTTCGTTAAGCCTTGATATGACTGCATTTCTTCGATGAACTTTTTTGACAAGAAAGGCTTGAAAAAGCTGATATAACGGAGTAAACGAGGATTTTTTAAAAATGAGAGATCTTGAACGAACCAGTCATCATCTTCGTTGCCTTTTTCTGACGAAAAAGTGCTTTGAGCCTTAGAATCAAGGGATAAACGAAGCTTTTTATTAGTTATTCCACCGACTAATAAGCCTTCGGTTAAAAGCTCTGGAAGCCGTGCTAAATCAGCATTCTTAATGAAGTAATCTTCGTTAAGCCTTGATACAACTGGCTTAGAAAGCTTTTTATCATAAAATGGGACATCGAAGGTAGGCAATGTAAACGTAGAACCAAAACTATTAGTAATAGATACGGTCTTTTCTTCATCATTAAACCTAAGCGAAGAATTATTACTACCAAGTGCAGTAGGCTTGAAGTTTGAAGCATACAATGCTTGAATTACTACTTCATTGGCTTGCAGGTTGTGAAAGTTAATACCAAAGGACCGAGGGTCACGATAGAAACAGTGATATGCAGACAATAGATTGCGTCCATATCTGCTAATCACATAAGCAATCTGCTTAATTCTATTTTGACTTTCATTACTTTTGATTCTGTTAAGGACTTTATCCTTATTCACCAGCTTATTCAGAACATGGTTGGATATAGAAGTAGGCTTGTTCTTGATAATGGAATAGATCATTTCAAGTTGAGGTTTGGTTACAAAACCTAAATTAGCAATTTGCTTAATCAAAAGAAATTGATCATCAGTTAGGGAGATGGTCTTAAAATTGTTCTTAAAGTTGATCATAGTGATTACCTTTCTTTTAGCTAAATATTAAAGGGTTAACTAAACATAAGGGTAAAACCTAAACAAAGTGCAAGGGGTAATCACTCTTAAACAACTAATATGATGGGCTTTAAGGCAAATTGACTTAGCCCAAAAATGCATAAAATCAGACCTAATGATTGTGCCATTTTAAAAGTGCAAGATATTTGGGTGAAAAATGGGGGATTTTCATGGCGAAAACAACAAATAATGGAGATGAACCAACGAAGTCAAGAAAAGGTTTAGATCTTCTTTATCGACTAACTCACTATTACCATTCTTATCGAGTGAGAATGGCAATAGTGAGAAGCTTGCTTTGGCTGGCGGTAGTTCTTTATATCTACAAATTATTCATACCTAACTATCAAACGGATATTTTTGTTAACGATATAATTATTTTCCTATTAGGTAGTTATCTGATCGCTTATTACTCGGTTACTGCTAAGGCTTCAATAATGTTTAAAGACTCTGCCTATGTGATGCGAAAAATAGCCTTCTCCGGGGTTATCAGCAATTCATGGAATATTTATGATGGTATCTTAAAAGACCCAGAAGAGGGCGAAGTATCCGTTGAGATCACTTTCTTCAAAGAAAAGGCATTTCTTGTTAATGTATTTGATTTAATGAGAAAAAACGGTAAGACTTTACCACTAACGAAAGACGACATAGAAAACTTAAAACGATATATTGAGGTGCTAGATGGCTCTCAAGCTTTAAGGAAAAAATTTGAGGCTTACGCAACATTAAGCGATGAAATGGTTAAAACACTAAGTGATGCCGGTATTCTTTTAACTAGACTTGATAATCATTATCGAACTAAGCCTTATCGTTGGGATTATGCTCGAACAACAGAAGATAGGCTTTGTAAGAACAAAGCTTATTTTTTTGCTTTGAAAGTTTTAGTTTCAACAAGTATAATTGGATTAGCAATCATCAGAAATTAAAATAATATGATAACACATCCGTTTTCGGTGGTTGTCATTTCAAGCAGGTAAATACCGAGCGACAAAGTAGGGTACATGTTCCTATGGTTTTCGGTGGTTGTCATTTCAAGCAGGTAAATACCAAGTATGGTATCATTTAAACTGTAAACCTTGTTTTCGGTGGTTGTCATTTCAAGCAGGTAAATACCAAGCCTTAAAGAAAGCAGGGTTAATTGAGTGTTTTCGGTGGTTGTCATTTCAAGCAGGTAAATACCTAAGCTCATTTCTGCATCTAATACACGATTGAGTTTTCGGTGGTTGTCATTTCAAGCAGGTAGATACCTAAATTAAACAAAAAGCATCCCTGAAAGATGAGACTTGATTAGATGTCTTATCTTAGGGATGCTTATTTTTTTGATTTAAAAGTTAAAATTTTAAATAAAACAGGTACACGGTTTAAGCTGTTAAATAATACCCACGTAAGTGGGAATGACCCCTGTTTTAACGCACTATCACGATAAGGAATAAGTTTTAAGAGATGTACAAAAGAATGATTCGAAACTGTCAAATCTTTTGTGTAAATAGATCTTTCTCGTAAATTGATTTTTTAATTATTTATTTAATCAAAGTAGGATTCTAAGGTGTCCTGAACCTGACCAAAGCCTTTATGAATTCGATTGAAATAACGGTCATTGTAGCTCATTGCCTGAATACCAATAAAAGCATCAAGCGACTGTTCAGTTGGAAACTCTGCCTTAGGCTTAGCTTTGCGCTTGATCACATTGTTAAATGATTCAATCATGTTAGTCGAATAAATTGAAGCTCTGATCTGCTTGGGATAGTTATAAAAGACCAGCAGATCTGGTTCTATGTCTTTCAAGCTTCTGATAACATGGCTGTAAACCTTGCCCCATTTGGTATAGAAGTCATGCAGGACAGCTGTGGCTTCTTCTTTGTTTGTCTGTTGATGCACCTGTTTGAATTCGTTCATGATCTTTTCACGATCGTCGACGCGTACTTTAGCGCAGATATTGCGCATGACATGAACCAAACAGCGTTGAAAATGAGCTTTAGGATAAGTCCTGGCCAAGGCTGTTTTCATGCCAACAACACCATCAGAAAGAAAAAGCTCAACTTGCGTTAAGCCTCGGAATTTCATGTTTTGAAGCATATCTGTCCAGACTTCAATGTTCTCGCTAGGCTCAATGCAGTAGTCAATGACCTCCTTGTGCCCATTAGGCTTGATGCCAATGGCAATATAGACTGCTTCACGCTCAAATGTTTCTCGGCGCAAAGGAAGGTATGTCGCATCCAAATAGACGCAGAAAAACTTGTCGCTTAGCTTGCGTTTGTGGTAAGCCTCAACCTTTGGAATCATCTGCTTGGAAATATTTGATACCTGAGCTGGACTGTAATGGCTGCCATACATCTTTTCAATTAGATCGGCTATTTCCCTGGTGGTCACGCCCTTGGAGTAAAGCTTGATAATCATGCTTTCCAAGATATCCGAGTGCTGCTTGTAGTCAGGCAGCGTGTGCTGATGAAATTGACCGTTGCGATCCCGAGGCACTTGCACTTCAATTGGGCCAAATTGCGTATCAACTTTGCGGAAATAAGCACCATTTCTAGAGTTGCCAGTATTCCAGCCATTTCTGGCATAGGGATCATAGCCCAGAAATGCAGTCAATTCAGCTTCTAACAAGTTATTAACAGCCTGTTGTAGCTCTTTGCGCAATAAATCATTTATTTTGTCTGGATTGAATAGAGCTTGAGCAAAATCTTTGGTAAAATCATTCATGAAGGAGTTCTTCTTTCTGTATGTGTTTTTTTGTTCAAACCAATCATACGAGAAAGGAACTCCTTTTTCTAATGTTTAAAGAAATAAATTTAAGGAATCATTCATCCTTACACAAACTATTTTACAGTCTCAATGATTCTTAATGTATAAAAAAGGATCGTTCTTTTTTATACATAAAATCAAGTATTATCAGTAATTTTCTTGATTAATTTACACTATATTTAATAAAACTGCTTGGGCAGCAGACTATAAAAGTAGTCAAGCTATAAGGAGAAAAGAACTATACCAATTGACTAAGGTCAATGACAATTAGAGGCTAGCACCTGATGATCGAATAAACAAACTAAAAAAGAAAATACCATGATTCAATTTATATAATACGAGGAGATTTCTTATGAAGAATGAAGATTTACAAGAAATGAGAAAAGAATATATACAAGATATTACTTTAGAAGTTTCAAAAATGATTGCTAAATCATCAAAACTATCTTTAGAAGAAGCCAAAAAAGCATTTATAAATAGTAGAACTTACAATTTCTTAGCTTATTCTGATGATCCCTTTGTTGAAGAAGGACCCGAAGATTTTTATGAAATGTTTAAAAATGATCGAAAATATGGTCGAATGGTAACAGATATTCAAATATATCTAGAAAAACACCCAGAACTATATATAAATCCCAATGAAAAAGATAATGTAAGAAAAGGTAATAACAAATGAAATTTTCGAGTTTCTTCCTATACATGTCTAAATACTTTTACCAAAGATAGCTTCCTCGACATCGTTTGCTGCAGGGTTAGTCGTCGCATCAATGTTGTGAGCGTATATCTCAGTAGTGCCAGTTATAGTGAGGATGAACTTTTTCAAGTTCATCAAACTTCTTCAAGTATAATTTCCAAGGAGACTTAAGCAGCTGATATTGTCGCGATCTTTTATAAAAGGTCTTCATGACTTGGATCCTCAGCGAGTTGAATGAGCGCGTAAGCATTTGAATCATGTGAAAACGATCAATGACAATCTGTGCATTAGGAAAACAAGCTCTAACGATATCTTGATAGTAAAAATTAAGATCCATCGTGACCGTTTTAACGTTAGCTCTAGCTTGGGGCGAGAAACGACCAAAATACTTAAGCAGCGTCTTCTTGTAGCGAGTTCTAAGAATCTGAACGACTTGATGATTATCACCATCCAGGCAGATAAAGTGCAGCTGGCGGTCGACTCCTTTAAACTCATCAAAAGCTAAATGAGCTGGCAAATATTCGTAGCTGTCAATAAACCGGCGTGAACAGTTGCCCAGTACTCTTTGAACGGTATTAATTGAAATATTGTTTTCTCTGGCAATGCTGGTCATAGATCGATCTTCAGTTAAAGCTGACAATACTTTAAGCTTAGAGGCATTAGAAATAGAACAGTACTTATTTACCAATTCAGACTGAGCCATAGACCAGCGCTCACAAGTGCGACATTTAACTCGTTGCTTAGCTAATCTGATAATGACCGGTAAACTTGCATTAACTGTCGGATAGTGAATGTTGGTAATCAAATGGCCATTGTGTAAGAGATCTAGGGAGCCGCAGAAAGGACAAGCAGGTTGAAGCAATTCGGCTTCATAGATTTTATGCTTTTGCAGTTTGATCGATTTATAGAAATAATCTTTAAAAACAATATTTTCGTCTTTAACATCAAGCTCGAATTTAATACAATGATTAAGAGAGGACATAGAAATCACCTTTATTTATAAGAATTTGTGTGGAAACGATTTTTATTGAAGGTGTCTGGGAAAAAACTAATTCCTAAGACATGAAAAAAGAACGATGATTTCCTTTT
>OODN01000603.1_pt1 | contig 18751 bp, 24 predicted proteins | sample 1671651 | NCBI WGS metagenome assembly OODN01 (sample SAMN06348178, study PRJEB24527) | human gut metagenome | biome: human gut; feature: ankylosing spondylitis patient; material: feces | host: Homo sapiens | place: China | collected 2015-10 | reverse complement strand
AGATAGAATATATGCGACTCTTTGTTTAATAAAATGAAAAGGTGAGTGAGCTATGATCGCTCGTTTTTGTTATAATAGACCTATGATTGAAATTTTTGATACCTATACTATTCAATAAAATCCCCTGTTCTAAAGGGATAGTAGAGAAGAAAAATAAAATTAACCATAAAACTAACCAAAGGGAAGTTAATGTAGCATGCAAAAGAGGAATCCAGATGGACTCCTCTTATTTTAATAGCTGTAAAATAGCTTTGATTTTATTCTCTTGTTCTGCTTTTGGGTAAGTTGCAAGACGGCTAATTAGCTCATTCATCATTTTGCTATTCTCTACCTTACTGAACTCAAAAAAGTCAAGATAGTCTACGTTTAGTGTATCTAAAATTTTAGAAAGTGTTTCAATTCGGACATTAAAACGTCCGTTTTCTAATTTATTGATGTATTTAGGGTCTAACCCAGCTAAGAGTGAAAGCTGTTCTTGTGTTAGATCACTCTGTACCCGTAATTCTTTAATTCGATTGATGATAAAATTGGTTAATTCTCTATTTGTTGACATTTATTGTTCCTTTTAATGATAGGTTATCATTAAATCTACGACAAATAAACGCATTCTAGAGAACGTATAGCACTAAAAAGAACTAATGTGATATAATAGTCTAAAAATGAAGGATCATGAGGATTATTATGTTAGTTTATTCTGCTTCAACAGCCAAAGCATATCGGCTTTCACACAAAACAGAGGTGATGACTTCTAATCAGAAAGAGCAATTTTGTCGGGAGTTTAAGATGTGGAAACCAATAAAATAGGGAGGTATAGGAATGGCATTTTCAGGACAAAAACAATTAGATGACACCTCTATTCAAGAAAGGGTGACCATATTATATGAGTACCTAGTTTTGGGTAGAAGTATGGATCAAATAGCATTAGACTATTATGGTGATAAAAACTGGATAATTTCCGCAGTATGTCAAGGGTATTCTGAGAAAGGAGGAAAGAATCGAGGTAAGGTAAAAGCTACCAAAGAGGATGTTTTCCGCTTTATTCAAGCTTATCCGTATGGTACAAGTGATATTGGACTTACATTAGGTGAATTTCTTCAAAACAGAAGTTTTTCGAATACAAGAAATTTTGGAAGTGAATACTATAAAACTTATTCTAGTAATGATTCTTTTTCACCACATAAAGAGAGTCTCATTGGGTTAGGTTGCAGTGTAGCTGTTTTAATTGTTTTAGCTATGACAGGTCTTATATTAAAGTGGTGGATTATCAGTTTGATTACAGTATTTGTTGCTATAGGGTGCTTTGCAGATTTAAATGATGGTTTATAGGAGAAGTGGTATGTCATTTGGTTTATTAAAAGATTTTTTGGAAACGACTGAGGAAGAACGTGTAGAAGTTCTCTATCGCTATCTGGTAAAAGGTGAAACAGGAAGTTATATTGCTGAGGATTTGTATCGCAATAAAAACTATGCTTGGAAGGTATCAGCTATTACTCAGGGCTATAATGAAACTGGAGGGAAAAATAGGGGTAAAGTTAATACTAATAAAGAAACAATTCTTTTATTTGTTAAATCCTACCCAAAAGGAACTTATGAAACAGGTGTAACTTTACTAGAATTTCTAGATACACCCGTAAAGTCGATATTAAATAAGTCTTATAATAAAGATATGCTTAACTCGAAAAATTTATTTGTTTACTCGAAACATAATACGACTGCTGGTGTTGATGAAGTTCTGAAATATATCTATTCAAATGGGTTGGGGTTTCCTTCGGAATACAAGTATTCTTTGGTATTAGAAGGTGATATTGAAAAGAAGGTCTCAAAAAACGAATGGGAACGAAATGCAACACATGTTTCTTTCGTAGCTGTATTTGAGGATTATCTTGTTTATATTCTAGGAGCTTTGGATAGGTCTAGTGTTGATTTGTTGATTCCTTTTAAGGAAATAAAGGAATTTAAGATAGTGGACAAAAGTATTTTAGAAGTTGATGTTTTATATCATGGAAAAACCGACTTGGGCCACCATTATAGAGTTACTATGCAATTTAGTAATAAATACGAAGTTAAAGCACATCGAGAATTATTTGAAGCGCTCGTTGATCAATATAAGAAATGGAATTTAGAAGGTCGAACAAATTACAGTAGTCAATTGCCAATGATTAGAGATCAGCATGGTATAAATACAAACTTGTTTATTGGTGACATTCTATATAATTTTTTGCACGAAGGTCAAACTGTAAATTCAATTGCTGAATCTACTTTTGATGGACAACCGAAGGGATATGGAGTGAGAGCTATTGCTAAGTTGCTATTTTTTGACTTTAGGTTAAAATTGTCAGACCGTGGCAAATTATCCGCATCTTCTTTTACAAAATCTGATTATCGAAACGTAGTAATTCATTTTAAAAATGGTATTAGAGTAGATAAAGATGAAATGTCTGGTGGACAGCCGAGTCAAAATGGAATCTACGTAATAGAAAGATTTTTAACGGATAAATAATCTAAACTAAATGGAACTTTATGTTGAGAAGGGGACTCAAAAATTGAAAAATGAATTTGGTCGTGATTTACGGTTCCCAAAACAGTTTGGAGATTTTGCTGAAACTTTAGTTATGTATATATTAGGGTTGAAAAGTTGGTCGGTTGCTTTGATTGATCATGTTGGTGCAGATATTATTGCCATAAATAAAGATAGTCTACTAAGACGATTTGCAATATCTGTAAAAGGGAGAAATTTTCCAAGTAACGAAAGTAAATCATTTGATTTTGATAAAAATAATATCAATAAATTGTGTAGTACAGCCGAGATGCTGGGAATGGAAGCGGGTGTTGCGTTTGTTTTTGTTGATGAACAGGAAGAAGTTAAGAAGATTAGGATATTGCTTGCCAGACTTTCTGATTTGCAAATGATGGCTTCAAATAGCGAAGTTACTTTTGTCAATTACAATAGTAAAGGCGGCATACAAATTAAGTTCACGCAGTCAAATAGAACGAATCATCTTACGGCTATAAAAGAGAATAATCGAATTTTTTATTCTGAGCTTACATTCAATGATATAAATGTATTTTCTGAATCGGAAATTTCTTCTCGTAATTGATGGGGATAGAAAGGTGAGGGAATGGTTAGAGCGTTATTTGCATTTTTGGAAACTTTATGGAAAATGATTTTCTTTGTTTTGTTAGTAATAGGCTTGATAGTTTTATTTTTTGTTTGGAAAGGACTAGATGCGCGTTCAAATGCTGGTAGGGAGGCTGCAAGGCATGAGACTACTATGAAGAAATTGGAAGTTAGTTCCGATAGAGAACCTGTTACTTATTTGGTAAAGGGAACTAAAGCTCTTCCAAATAATATGAAATATGATACCAGTAGATGGATGAATGAAATCTATCAATTTAATGAATATTATGGTATTGATGCGGAAGTACACTCACTGGAACCATATGTTGGTCAAAATGATGAAGTATATGTGTTTTCAGACAAGAAACGTGGTGTGGCCTACGTGTTGGATACCTCTGGCCATGTTTGGGGATATTTTAATAAAAACTTTGTAGAACCAACCTTGCATAGTGATGACTTTGATAAAGTATATGATGCAAATGAACTTTGGAAAGGGGTTATGCTGAAAGATGAAGCTAGAGCTGATACGAATTGGTATATCCCTAAAGAAGGTAAAATGCCGTTTGATAAGAAAGAAAGCTTTATGGGAATTGATAATAGGGTAATTCCATCTGTAAAATTAAAGGATTATGGGACACTTAATGTCACTTTTCCTGATTCAGGTAAAGAAGAAGTTCTAGCTATTTATACTTTTAGTGATTCTGTTTATCTCGTTAATAAAGAAGGGGTCATAGTGGGGCAGAGTGTTGAAATTGGAGATACTGATTGGGAAGACTGGGCGACTAGTCAAGGTAATAGTTATCGAATAGCCCCCAAAATAAATTTAAAGACAGTTGATATTATTCTCTATGAAAAATAAAAGTATATTTCTTGAGAAACAATAGCAATGAAAATATATTCCTCTGACTACAAGGGTTTATAATATAAATATACATAGCAGTTATACTTTTTTGTATGACTGCTATTTTTTTATTCCTCTGACTGTTTCCAAATTGAAATAGAAGATTCTGTTTTTATACCCAAAGGAATTAAACTTCCTCTTTGGGTAGTGTTGGTAAATCCAAAAGGGAGGTACCAACAAATGGTAGAAAAAAATGTAGTGGAAAAACGAAGAGATGTTCGTATTCAGAGGGCAAAAGAACTTGGTGATTGGGATGAAGTATTAAGACAACTTGACTTAATTGAAGAAAATTTGGAACGAAAGGATAGGAGTTACGGTCTATGTAGTTTAAATAGCGTAGATCCCTTTGGGACAGGTGAGCTACTTCAAACTATTACTGATAATCAAGACCCGTTAACGATTCTTATTCAAAAAGAAGAAAGTGAAAGACTTTATCAAGCTTTAGGAGAATTGATTGATATTGAGAGAACTATTTTGTTAGAAAGAGTTTTCAATAAATACAGTTTTTCTAAATTAGCTAGAATGTACGGTACTAGCGATAAAACTGCTAAAAGGTATTACGAAAATGCTATAGATAAGATGGAGAAGATTTTTAAAGAACAGTATCATTTTTAAAATACTTTCTAAATTTTCTCCGAGATTCTCGATTTTTTCTCCTTATATATGAGGAGGTCAGTTTTATTGTCTAGCAAAAATATTAGTATGATTTGCTTTGCATTGGTTTGGTTTTTACCTAGAAAGTGGTTGTATGTCATTTAAAAAATTATCTCATTTTACTGAGTTTAACGCTCCGCTGTTTCTCTTACATAAAGAATTGCGCTTTGTTTCAGTTGCTAACTGGATAGAGCGGAGTGACACGGGGGCGAACGTAGAGAAAGGCGTTAAGGTAGGGTTACTTATCTACGAAGATAACAGCGACTACCCTGACGGCGCAACAAACTTAGGTGAAAAATTGGTGGTGAAAGTACCATTCGCTAGCATTGATGATTATTCATCATTTAAACCTATGGTAACTGTTTGTAAAGTTGTCGATGTTGAGAAGGCATCGGTCTATGGTGAATATCGTAACGAGCTATCAATCACTGCAAAAGTTATTGAAGTTGATGATATTGTAGAACTATAAAATATGCAAAGTTGTCAGATAAGCTACTTATCTGACAACTATTTTGGAGGAGGTTAGAAATGCCATCTATTATAGAGGAACTGCCTAAAAAAGCAGTCAAATCTGTTATTAAAAGTTTTAATTTTGCTAAGAGAAAACGGGATGCTTATCGTATTAAGCGGCTAGAACAGGAGAAAAAAAGGGAGAGGAATATTTTTCTTAACCAAACTAGGAATCGATTAGTGCTATTAGTGAAAGAACAAATTGAGTATGATCAGTTTGATTACACTCTACAGCCTATCTTAGAGGAACAAGAAGTTATTCAAAACGATGGAACAAGATCTGTCCAGATGGTTCATGTAGCAGATGATATAGTCCCGCTATGTAAAGTTGATTTTACTGGCGGAGATTTCCAAGCAGATTGTATTGTTTTTAGTTTCGATCTTTTTGGTGAGCTGGATTCAGAAACTATGCTAAAAATGAAAGAAAAGTGGGTCCACTATCTTCAGAAAAATGGTCAATATGCTTTACATGGTATAGCTGATGTGTATATGAAAAATGGTCTGCGTTATTTAGTATTTGTTATCTACGATAAATCTCTTGAAAGAAATATCAAGCGTAAGTTATTCCAATTAAAAAATGGGCAATAAAACAATTTTTTTATGCCGAGAAAACTCCTTGATAGCAAGCTGTGCGAGATTAGACTGGCTTAGGCGGTCGTGGAGCGAAGCGCAGTGTAGCGGAGCCGACCGACAAGACACAAAGAATCAGCACAGGTTACTTGCTGTCAAGGAGGAAATTGGAATAAAAGTAAAGAGTAAAAATTGTTTGGCGCCTTTAACTCGATAAGCGTCATACAACAGCACCGAAACTGGGGGGAATATGGCTCAAATCAATGCGGAAAAAATTGTCAAATCTTACATTTACGGTAATACAATTGAAATGACCACTGCGAATGGGCAACAGGAGCAGGTTATTAAAGTTATTGAGGGGAAACGCTATGTGAACTTGGAAACAGGTGAAATCCATAATATGGATACTTCCAGCAGTACACGGCTCGATAATTTGAAGTCTACCAAACAGACCATGAAAAAACTTCGTCGTCTAGTGGCTCACAACTTTACGGGAGGTACTAATCAGTTATGGATAACATTGACATATCGGGAACATGTGACAAATTCTCAAGAAGTCTACCACGATTTCAAGTCATTTATCCGTCGCATTAGAAAAAGCTACGGTCATGTTGAGTATATTGCGGTAATCGAACCGCAGGCAAGTGGAAGATGGCATCTACACGTATTAATGAAGAATGACACAACTTTATCGATCCCTAATGATATGTTGGCCAATATTTGGGGAAGAGGATTTACTAAGACCAAGCGCTTAAAGAGTGCGGATAAAGTTGGGAACTATTTGATAGCTTATTTATCAAATTTACAAATCGGAGATGAGAATTCTGATAATAAAGCAACAGTAAAAGGAGCCCGTTTGTATATGTACCCGAAAGGATTACGTATCTATCGGACAAGCAAGGGGATAAAACGCCCTATAGAATTGACAACTACGAAAGAAGAAATCATGAAAAACTTCCACATAAATAGTCCACCTAACTTCTCGCGAACAACTAAGCATGAAACTCCATACGGCATGAAAGAGTATACGACAGAGTTTTATGATAATGTAAAAAGCCTGTCAGATACTTTTAGTGGAGCAACTGGCAAGCTTAACAAACATCAAGAATTTAATTCTCAATAAGTTTGTTTAACATGAGGGTGATATTAATGGGTAATGAAATGTATAAAAGTAAGCAAAATTTGGCACAATTATTTGATGTTCCGCTAAAAACATTAAATAACGATCTAACGGAAATGCGGAAACTATCCCAATTTCAGAAATCCATATTAAAACCTTCTCATAAGAGGGTATATGTTAGTGTGGAAGGTTACCGTCAGTTCTTGCAATACAAGCAAGAGAAACGTGAGAAAGCTATGTAAGTGTGGTATAATAAGCTATGCTACATAGCTTTCTTTTGTTTTATTAGCAAAGGAGGCAATATGTTTTATAAAGAACTAAATAGTGGTAAAGTTCGTTACTATGAGAAATTCTATGATCAGAGAGAGGAGAAGTGGAAACAAGTCACTGTTACCTTAAACTCAAAGTCACGGGTCTCTCAAGCTGAAGCAAAAAGACAGCTTGCAATAAAGATTGATAAGGCTCTGTCCAGACCAACCAAGGAAGAGGAACGACGACTGAAATTGGCTAGCACAACCTTTAGTCAATTACTGGAAGAATGGAAACGAGTTCGTAAAAGTGAAATCAAACCAGCAAGCTTCAATAGTGAAATCAATTGTTTGACCTACTTTATGAATGATGTCGGAGATCTAAAGCTGTCAGAGTACACAACACAGATGATTCAAACCTATTTAATGAGTTTAAATATTGCAAACGTGACAAGAAAGAATAGGAAGATTTACCTGAACGCCATCTTCCGATATGCTGAACGTATCGGGTATATTGATAAATCTCCTGTGAGAAATGTGGTAATTCCCCGAGTTCGTGCTGATTATGAGAAGCTCAAAAAAGCACAAAATCATTTTATCAGTAAGGACGAGCTTGGGATGGTGATTTCTTATTGCCAAAACCATAACAAGGATATCCGCTACACGTTAGCAATGGAATTTATTTTCCTTACAGGGCTAAGATTTGCTGAATTTATTGGTGTACGGTATTGTGATGTAGATTTTGATAATCGTCTCTTAAAAATCGACCACACGATAGATTACGTAGCACATAAGTACGATGAAAGAGTGTTGCAAACAACAAAGACGATAGGTTCAGTCAGAACGATTATTTTGTCAGAACGGTGTCTTGAAATTATTGATTATTTTAAGCAGAACTGTCTAGATGAGGTCTTTATATTCGTGACAGAGCGAGGTCAAATCATGCGACAACCAAAACTCTATCAATTTATAAAGGATAGATGCGATACGGTGTTGGGCGAAGGCAGGGCATACAATATTCATATGCTTCGCCATTCTCATATCAGTCTGCTAGCCGAACTTGGAGTACCTATTAAGGCGATTATGGAACGAGTAGGGCATGTTGATGAATCTATCACATTAAAGGTGTATAGCCATGTGACTCAAACTATCCATGATGATGTGAGGGAAAAATTGAACTCAATTAATCTCTAGAAACTAACCATAGGACTAACCACATAGTAACCATAGCAGGGGTTTTTATTGGGAAAATAGAGGAATTATAAAAATCAGGAAATCCCACGGTTAAGCCAAATGAGATATTATTAGGAAGCAAGAGGAAATATAAAAAAGCAAGTGATGAAGATTTTTGATACGCATACCCACCTTAATGTGGATAATTTTGCAGGAAAAGAACAAGAAGAAATAGATTTTGCAGCTGAACTAGGTGTTATTAAAATGAATATTGTTGGTTTTGATAAGCCAACAATTGATAAATCTTTAGCACTATCAGAGAAGTATGATCAACTATATAGTACGATTGGATGGCATCCTACGGAAGCAGGGTCCTATTCTCAGGAAATTGAGGATATGATTGTATCACAATTGGATAATCCGAAAGTAGTGGCACTTGGGGAAATCGGTTTGGATTATTATTGGATGGAAGATCCTAAAGAGATTCAGATTGATGTCTTTAAGCGTCAAATAGCTTTGTCAAAGGAACACAATTTACCTTTTGTTGTCCATACACGTGATGCACTTGAGGATACTTACGCTGTTATTAAAGAAGTTGGTGTTGGTCCTCGTGGGGGGATTATGCACTCATACTCAGGATCCTTAGAAATGGCTCAAAAATTTGTTGATCTTGGAATGATGATTTCATTTTCAGGTGTTGTAACTTTTAAGAAGGCTTTGGATGTCCAAGAAGCTGCTCAGAAGTTACCTTTAGATAAGATTCTGGTTGAAACGGATGCACCGTATTTGGCACCTGTTCCCAAACGTGGTCGCGAGAATCGTACAGGCTATACACGTTACGTAGTAGATAAGATTGCTGAGCTTCGTGGTTTAACAAGTGAAGAGGTTGCTAGAGCTACTTATGATAATGCGATGAGGATTTTTGGTCTGGATGAATAAAATAAAAATTCAAGAAGTCATCGTGGTAGAAGGTAAGGATGATACGGCAAATTTGAGACGTTTTTATGAGGTGGATACCTATGAGACTAGAGGTTCTGCTATTAATGAAGACGACTTAGAGCGTATCAATAAGCTTAATGACTTACGTGGAGTGATTGTTTTCACTGATCCAGACTATAATGGTGAACGTATCCGTAAAATCATCATGGAAGCTGTTCCGACAGCAAAGCATGCTTTTTTAAACCGTGGGGAAGCAACACCAAAATCTAAGACTAAAGGTCGTTCATTGGGTGTTGAGCATGCGAGTTTTGAGGATCTTCAAAAGGCCTTATCTGGAGTTCTAGGTAGTTACGATGATGATAATCAGTTTGATATTAGTAAATCAAATCTTATGAAGTTAGGACTACTAATGGGAGCAGATAGTCGAAAGCGTCGAGAATATTTGGGCGAGGCGCTTCGTATTGGTTATTGCAATGGGAAGCAGCTTCTAAAACGTTTGGAATTGTTTGGAATCACTTTAGAGGAGCTGGAAGAGGCTATGTCAAATTACTAGACTACCAGTAATCTTAAAATCAAATCGCTATTAAGTAGCTTATTATAGAGGTTGGGATAATTAAGGACTTGGACTTGTTTTGTGTCCAAATATAAAAATCGTGAAATTAATAAGAAAAGAGAATAAATGAGAATTGCAGATTATAGCGTGACCAAGGCTGTCCTTGAACGCCATGGCTTTACCTTTAAGAAGTCTTTCGGACAGAACTTCTTAACAGATACAAATATTTTACAAAAAATTGTTGATACGGCAGAGATTGATAAAAATGTCAATGTAATCGAAATTGGACCTGGTATCGGAGCATTAACAGAATTCTTGGCTGAAAATGCTGCGGAAGTTATGGCATTTGAAATTGATGATCGATTGGTTCCGATTTTGGAGGATACATTACGTGATCATGATAATGTTAACGTGATTAATGAAGATGTTCTCAAGGCAGATTTACAGACACGGGTAAATGAATTTAAAAATCCAGAACTACCAATTAAGGTCGTAGCCAATTTGCCATATTATATTACGACGCCAATCTTGATGCATTTGATTGAGAGTAAGATTCCTTTTGCAGAATTTGTCGTTATGATGCAAAAAGAAGTCGCTGACCGCATTTCTGCAGAGCCTAATAGCAAGGCTTATGGTTCTCTATCAATTGCCGTTCAGTATTATATGACCGCTAAAGTGGCATTCATTGTCCCTCGTACAGTCTTTGTACCAGCCCCTAATGTTGACTCAGCCATTTTGAAGATGACGCGTCGTGAACAACCGTTGGTTGAAGTTAAAGATGAGGATTTCCTTTTCCGAGTGGCTAAGGCTAGCTTTGTCCATCGTCGTAAGACATTGTGGAATAATTTAACAAATCATTTTGGTAAATCTGAGGAAGTGAAAGCCCAACTTGAGCAGGCTTTGGAAATTGCAGATATAAAACCTTCTATTCGTGGAGAGGCTTTATCTATTTCTGATTTTGCACACTTATCAGATGCTTTGAGAGAAGCAGGCCTATAATTCAAAAATCCCACTGAGATTCAGTGGGATTTTTAGCTATGCGGAGAAAGGGATTTGAACCCTCACGCTTGAAAAAGCACATGCGCCTGAAGCATGCGTGTCTGCCATTCCACCACCTCCGCAGATGATATGCCTATTATACTGCAATCTATTGAAAATGCAAGAAGGTCCATGGGAAATGGAAGATCAGTTTTTTTGTTCCAGAAAAGCTTTCTAATTTGTGATATAATAGGGCTATTAAACGAATGAGGAGTTCACTTGCAAGGAAGAATTATCAAAGCACTGGCAGGTTTCTATTATGTAGAGCATGATGGTGTTGTATACCAGACGCGTGCACGAGGAAATTTTAGAAAAAAAGGACAAACACCTTATGTTGGAGATTTTGTTGAATTTTCAGCAGAGGAAAATTCAGAAGGTTATATCCTAAAAATTGGTCAACGAATCAATAGTTTAGTGCGTCCACCCATTGTCAATATAGATCAGGCTGTGGTTATTATGTCTGCTAAGGAACCGGATTTTAACAGTAATCTTTTGGACCGTTTTTTGGTTTTACTAGAGCATAAAAATATAAAGCCTGTAATCTATATTTCTAAGATGGACTTGGTTGAAGATGATTCAGAAATGAAAGCCATTCAAAAACAGTATCAAAAAATTGGTTTTGATTTTATCTTCAGTTTGGAAGAACTATTGCCGCTCTTGACTGATAAAATAACAGTCTTTATGGGACAGACGGGTGTTGGAAAATCAACCTTGTTGAACCGTATTGCCCCAGAGTTGAAGTTGGAAACAGGTGAGATTTCAGACAGTTTAGGTCGTGGACGTCATACTACAAGGGCTGTAAGTCTTTATGACGTTCATGGTGGGAAGATTGCTGACACACCAGGATTCTCTTCGCTAGATTATGAAGTGGATAATGCAGAGGACTTGAGTGAAGCTTTTCCGGAAATCCGTCAAGCTAGTCATGGTTGTAAATTCCGTTCTTGTACTCATACCCATGAGCCTTCTTGTGCTGTTAAGGATGAGGTTGAAAATGGCCAAATCTGGCAAGTCCGTTATGATAATTACCTTCAATTCTTAAGTGAAATTGAAAATCGTCGTGAAACATATAAAAAAACTGTAAAAAGAAAGTAGGTCTCTCATGTCATATAAAATTGCTCCTTCTATCCTAGCTGCTGATTACGCTAATTTTGCTTCAGAACTAGCTCGTATTGATGCATCAGGTGCGGAATATGTTCACATTGATATTATGGATGGTCAATTTGTTCCTAATATCAGTTGGGGAGCAGATGTGGTTGCTAGCATGCGTAAACACAGCAAGTTAGTTTTTGACTGCCACCTTATGGTTGTTGATCCTGAGCGTTATGTGGATGCCTATGCACAAGCTGGTGCAGATATCATGACCATTCATGTTGAAGCCACTAAGCATATCCATGGTGCCCTCCAGAAAATCAAAGCTGCTGGTATGAAAGCAGGTGTTGTGATTAATCCTGGAACCCCAGTTGAGGCACTTATTCCTGTACTTGATTTAGTGGATCAAGTACTTATCATGACTGTAAATCCAGGTTTTGGTGGTCAGGCGTTCATTCCAGAAATGATGTCTAAAGTAGAGCGTGTTGTGGAGCTTCGTGAAAAAGGTGGCTATTCATTCGATATTGAAGTTGATGGTGGTGTAGATAACAACACTATTGCAGCATGTGCCAAGGCGGGGGCTAATGTTTTTGTAGCGGGCTCTTACCTCTTCAAAAATCCTGATTTGACAGCGCAAGTTCAAACGCTTCGTGATGCTATCGATGCCTAAAATAGCTTTATTTGTCGGTGGTGAGCTAGAGTGGTTCGCTACCGATTTTGATTATTTTGTTGGGGTGGATCGTGCGTGCTTACGTTTGTTGGAGTTAGGTTTACCTATTGATTTGGCTGTCGGAGACTTTGATTCAGTATCTCGGTCAGAGTTAGAGATGATTCAATCAGTTGCCAAAGATTGTATGATTGCTCCAGCTGAAAAGGATGATACGGATACAGAGTTAGCCTTAAAAATTATATTTCAGTTATATCCTGAGGCGGAAGTAACTATTTTCGGTGCTTTTGGTGGCAGAATTGATCATATGTTATCAAATATATTTTTGGTCAGCGATCCTGAATTAGCTCCTTTTATGAGGCGTATCTGTTTGCGAGATAAGCAAAATAAGATTACTTATTATCCAGAAGGAAGTCATAAAGTTTTACCAGAACCCGGAATGACATATGTTTCTTTTTTACATGAAGGAGATGGAGAACTGACGATTTTGGGAGCAAAATACGAATTAACTAGTATGAATTATTTCCAGAAGAAAATCTATTCTAGCAATGAATTCGTTGATGGTCCTATTCAAGTGCTTGTGCCAAATGGATATGTGATTGTCATCCAGACTAAAGATAGGAGTTAGTATGATCTATCTACTTACACTTTTAACTTTATTAAGCTTGGGGATTCTTATTGCTCTTTTCTTGAAGAATATGGAGTTAAAAGAACAGATTAATAAGAGTTTGGAAGAAAATGCAGATAATCTTTCAGATCAAGTTTCGTTTCAATTGGAAAGTTTTGCTAAGACAAACCAACTGGAAACGACAAAGCAATTGAACCAATTGCAGATGGAACTATATCAACAGTTGACAGATATCCGAGAGGTTTTACATCAAAATTTGTCTGATAATCGAGACCGTTCCGACCAACGCCTTGAGCAAATAAACCAAAGCTTAACCAAAGCTGTTAAAGATATGCAGGATTCCAATGAGAAACGTTTGGAACAAATGCGTCAGACAGTTGAAGAGAAACTTGAGCAAACCTTACAAACACGTTTACAAGCCTCTTTTGAGACGGTTTCAAGACAATTAGAGTCGGTTAACCAGGGCTTGGGGGAAATGAAAAATGTAGCCAAGGATGTTGGAAGTCTTAACAAGGTCCTTTCAAATACAAAAACACGAGGTATTTTGGGAGAGCTTCAATTAGGGCAAATTATTGAAGACATATTGACTGTTAATCAGTACGAGCGAGAATTTCCTACGGTATCAGGTTCAAGTGAACGAGTTGAATATGCAATCAAAATGCCAGGAAACCATAAAGATGAATATATCTACCTTCCCATTGATTCTAAGTTTCCTTTGGAAGATTACTATCGTCTGGAAGATGCTTATGAGTCTGGTAATAAAGAGGAGATTGAGAATCACCGTAAGTCACTTTTGACTAGTATTAAGCGATTTGCAAAGGATATTAACAAGAAGTATCTTAACCCACCTGAAACCACAAATTTTGGTATATTATTTTTGCCGACGGAAGGACTTTATGCTGAGGTAGTACGTCAACCAGCCTTCTTTGATGCCCTTCGTCGCGAGGAGAATATTGTTATCGCAGGGCCGTCAACCTTATCAGCACTCTTGAATTCATTGTCTGTAGGATTTAGAACTTTGAATATTCAAAAGAATGCGGATGATATTAGTAAGATTTTAGGCAACGTCAAACTAGAGTTTGGCAGGTTTGGAGATATGTTAGCTAAAGCTCAGAAACAATTGAATACAGCAAGTAAAACCGTCGATAGTCTTCTCAACACAAGGAGTAGGGCAATTGTTAGAGCTCTTGATACAATTGAAACCTATCAAGACAGTGCGACACAAAGTTTGTTGGATTTACCACGATTAGAAAACGAGGACAAGCATGAAGATTAATCAAATGAAAAAAGACGAGTATTTTGAAGGTTTTTATCTGATTAAGCGTGCAGAGGTACGTAAGACAAGAGCAGGAAAGGATTACATTGCCTTTACATTCCAGGATGATACTGGAGAGATTTCAGGCAACCTATGGGATGCTCAGCCTTATAATGTCGAAGAATTTACCGCAGGTAAAGTAGTGCATATGGAGGGACGTCGAGAGGTTTATAATAATACTCCTCAGGTAAACCAAATTACCTTACGCTTGCCTACATTTGGTGAGCCAAATGATCCGGCTGATTTCAAAGAGAAACCACCAGTAAATCCTTCCGAAGTACGCGAATACCTAGAGCAAATGATTTTCAAGATTGAGGAAGCAACTTGGCAGCGTGTTGTTCGTGCCCTTTATCGAAAGTATAATAAAGAGTTTTTCACTTTTCCAGCTGCTAAAACAAATCATCATGCCTTTGAAAGTGGACTAGCCTATCATACAGCTACTATGGTTCGCTTAGCGGACAGCATTGGAGATATTTATCCAGAGCTCAATAAGAGTCTACTCTTTGCCGGAATTATGCTTCATGATTTAGCTAAGGTTATTGAACTTACTGGTCCTGAAAATACTGAGTATACGGTTCGTGGAAACTTGATTGGTCATATTGCTTTGATTGATGAAGAAATCACTAAGGTGCTCATGGAGCTCAATATTGATGATACGCGTGAGGATGTCGTTGTTTTGCGTCATGTCATTCTCAGCCACCACGGACAACTAGAGTATGGTAGCCCAGTGCGACCTCGTATTATGGAAGCAGAAATTATTCATATGATTGATAATCTTGATGCCAGTATGATGATGATGACGACAGCCCTTAACCTAGTAGGTCCAGGAGAAATGACAAATCGTCTCTTTGCTATGGATAATCGTTCTTTCTACAAGCCAAAATTTGATTAAAATCGAAATTAAGCGAGCATTTCATATGAAAATGTTCGTTTTTTGCTGTATTATGGTATAATAGTTAAAAAGTACAGAAAATATAGGTAACATATGAAATTAAAACGAAGTGAGCGCATGGTAGTGATTTCAAACTACCTGATTAATAATCCTTATCAATTGACAAGCCTCAACACCTTTGCAGAACGTTATGAAGCTGCAAAGTCTTCAATCTCAGAAGATGTTGCTATCATTAAAAAAGCTTTTGAGGAAAGTCAAATAGGAGAAATCGAAACAGTAACTGGTGCATCTGGTGGCGTTATGTTTACACCGACTATTTCTGATGAAGATGCAAGAAGTCTGGTTGAAGATCTTTGTAAACGTCTTTCCGAGAGTGATCGTATCTTACCAGGTGGTTATCTCTACCTATCTGATTTATTGAGTACACCGTCTATTTTAAAAAATGTTGGTCGTATCATTGCCAGTGCCTTTAAAGGGCAAAAAATTGATGCCGTTATGACAGTTGCAACTAAAGGAGTTCCTTTAGCAAATGCAGTAGCAGATGTCTTGAACATTCCATTTGTTATCGTTCGTCGTGACTTGAAAATTACAGAAGGTTCAACCGTATCGGTAAACTATGTTAGTGGTTCAAGTGATCGTATTGAAAAGATGTTCCTTTCAAAACGTAGTTTGAAACCAAATAGCCGCGTCCTTATTGTTGATGATTTTCTTAAAGGTGGTGGTACCATTACGGGTATGATTAGCTTGCTTTCAGAATTTGATAGTGAGTTAGTAGGTGTAGCTGTATTCGCAGAGAATGCTAAAGGCGATCGTGATATCCATGAATATAAATCATTACTTACTGTTTCTGACATCGATGTAAAAGCACAGAAGGTAGAGGTTGAAGTCGGTAATATTTTTGATAAATAATTAATCTACGATAGTATTCCTAATTTAACGATTAGGAATTTTTCTTTTTAACAAGAAAGTCTTGACAATAATCATCAAAAAATGATACTATATTAGACGGTACTTTTTACTTTTGGTCTCTCAAAAGTGTACAGAGACGTGCTGACATAAGTTGCAAAAGTACACACAGATATGGGCTGTCACCAAGTGCCATATCAACCAAAAATAAAAAAACACAGGAGAATGTAGATGCCTACAATTAACCAATTGGTTCGTAAACCACGTCAATCAAAAGTTGTAAAATCTAAATCACCAGCTTTGAACGTTGGTTACAACAGCCACAAAAAAGTTCAAACTAACGTATCTTCACCACAAAAACGTGGTGTTGCAACTCGTGTTGGAACAATGACACCTAAAAAACCTAACTCAGCCCTTCGTAAATTCGCTCGTGTACGTTTGAGCAACCTTATCGAAGTTACTGCTTACATCCCAGGTATCGGACACAACCTCCAAGAACACAGCGTTGTTCTTATCCGTGGTGGACGTGTAAAAGACCTTCCAGGGGTACGTTACCACATCGTCCGTGGTGCACTTGATACTGCAGGTGTAGCTGATCGTAAACAAAGCCGTTCTAAATACGGTGCTAAACGTCCTAAAGGATAAGAAGGGAGATAAGATAAAATGAGTCGTAAAAATAGAGCGCCTAAACGCGAAGTATTGGCAGATCCATTGTACAATTCAAAAATCGTTACACGTCTTATCAACCGTGTAATGCTTGACGGTAAACGTGGTACTGCTGCAACAATCGTATACGATGCTTTCGAGCAAATCAAAGAAGCAACTGGAAACGATGCTCTTGAAGTATTTGAAACAGCTATGGACAACATCATGCCTGTACTTGAAGTACGTGCACGTCGTGTCGGTGGTTCAAACTACCAAGTCCCAGTTGAAGTTCGTCCAGAACGTCGTACAACTCTTGGTCTTCGTTGGTTGGTTAACGCATCACGTGCGCGTGGTGAACACACTATGAAAGATCGTCTTGCAAAAGAAATCATGGATGCTGCAAACAACACTGGTGCATCAGTTAAGAAACGTGAAGATACTCACAAAATGGCTGAAGCAAACCGTGCCTTTGCACACTTCCGCTGGTAATCATAAGTTTCAAGCTGAATTACAGTCATATATTCATAAGCTAAGATTATGGATTTGTAATAGGCTGACTCTGAATTCAAATAATATTATTCATATCATTTGAAAACCAGTTAAATATTAGTGAAAAAACGGGTAGGTCCTGCCTATCCGTTTTTTGACAATAATGTTATAATAAATAAGTAAACTAAAATATTTATAGGAGAATAAACCTAATGGCACGCGAATTTTCACTTGCAAAAACTCGTAATATCGGTATCATGGCCCACGTCGATGCCGGTAAAACAACTACAACAGAGCGTATCCTTTACTACACTGGTAAAATCCACAAAATCGGTGAAACTCACGAAGGTGCATCACAAATGGACTGGATGGAGCAAGAACAAGAGCGTGGTATCACAATCACATCTGCCGCTACAACAGCACAATGGGATGGTCACCGCGTTAACATCATCGATACACCAGGACACGTGGACTTCACAATCGAAGTACAACGTTCACTCCGTGTATTGGATGGTGCCGTAACCGTTCTTGACTCACAATCAGGTGTAGAACCTCAAACTGAAACAGTTTGGCGTCAAGCAACTGAGTATGGTGTTCCACGTATCGTATTTGCCAACAAAATGGATAAAATCGGTGCAGACTTCCTTTACTCAGTAAGCACACTTCACGATCGTCTTCAAGCAAACGCACACCCAATCCAATTGCCAATCGGTGCTGAAGATGATTTCCGTGGTATCATTGACTTGATTAAAATGAAAGCTGAAATCTATACTAATGACCTTGGTACAGATATTCTTGAAGAAGATATTCCAGCTGATTACGTTGATCAAGCAAACGAATACCGTGAAAAATTGATCGAAGCAGTTGCTGAAACTGACGAAGATTTGATGATGAAATACCTTGAAGGTGAAGAAATCACTAACGAGGAATTGAAAGCAGCTATCCGTCGTGCAACAATCAACGTTGAATTCTTCCCAGTTCTTTGTGGTTCTGCCTTCAAGAACAAAGGTGTTCAATTGATGCTTGATGCGGTTATCGATTACCTTCCAAGTCCACTTGATATCCCTGCAATCAAAGGTATCAATCCAGATACAGACGAAGAAGAAACTCGTCCAGCATCTGATGATGAGCCATTTGCAGCTCTTGCCTTCAAGATCATGACTGACCCATTTGTAGGTCGTTTGACATTTATCCGTGTTTACTCAGGTATCCTTCAATCAGGTTCATATGTAATGAACACATCTAAAGGTAAACGTGAACGTATCGGACGTATCCTTCAAATGCACGCTAACAGCC
>OODN01000596.1_pt1 | contig 19022 bp, 21 predicted proteins | sample 1671651 | NCBI WGS metagenome assembly OODN01 (sample SAMN06348178, study PRJEB24527) | human gut metagenome | biome: human gut; feature: ankylosing spondylitis patient; material: feces | host: Homo sapiens | place: China | collected 2015-10 | reverse complement strand
CAACACGCACCCAGAGTATAACAACTTTATTAATGTAATGATTGAGGCAAGCGGTGATGATCCTTCTAATTATCATATGTATACTACGCTTTATAGTTTAAAACTAGTCTCAGTAAATGGCAGTCCATTACCATTAGCCATAGATTTAGGATTGCCAGAGAACACAGAGTTAGCAAAGTATATAGCACGTGTGGCAGTTTGTAAGGACGCAGAGGAAAGCCGCAAAGATTGGTTAACTATCGCGAGGTATACAGCAAGTGAATGTGATCCTTATAGTGCTAATCTATCAGAGTTAGAAGCTTGTATGACGAGAACGGTTAATGATATTAAAGACTGGAATATCAGCAAGCTAAAAGCTTTGAGTAAAGTAATCGAGATTATTAATCTGTAAATTATGGAGGTATCGTATTATGCGGTACCTTTTTTCATAGGAGGTTATCAAATGAGTGTAGTAAGATTCTGTAGTGCTGCTGGTTGTCGGGAAGTGATTCCAGTAGGTCAATATTTTTGTAAAAAACATCAATATCTACAAAAAGAATATGAAGACAAGCGTAAACATTGGCAACGAGATAACTATAAAAAGATGACCAAAGAACAGAAACATGAATACAACAGAAAAGTATACAAAAAGCGAATGGAAAGAAGCGCCAAAGCTCCTCATGACTATAATAGATTCTACAAAACGAGTAAGTGGGTTAAATTAAGCCGTCAAACGCTCCAGAAAAGCCCAGTTTGTGTTATGTGTTTACGAAAAGGAATAGTAAAGAAAGCTGATTTAGTCGATCATATTGTACCTATACGTGAAGACTGGAGTAAAAGACTGGATCCAACTAATCTACAATCACTTTGCTATCGTTGTCACCGAGAAAAGACAAGAAAAGATCATCAACGAGAAAGGAAAATAAATATGAATAGCTGAAATAATTTTAATACCCCCGCTATTGGTATAGACCGGTAGGAGCCGTAATGGTGGGGGTTTCTTTAAAAAAAATTCTCCCTTTACAAAAAAACGCCTTAAAATCCGAAGATTTCAAGACGTTTCTTTTTATTTTGTATGGTTTTCTTTTCAACTTTATTAAATAATTTAGAGCCTCAAATGTCAAGGATTTTTTATTATAACTTTTAGGCATTGAACTTAACAAACTATTCAAATATGGTATAATAAGGGTTAAATAATACGATAATTGAATATGAAATGATGTTTTTTTATTTTTTAAACAAATAGTGACATGGTGTCACCAAATAAATAGAAGGAGGTTAAATAGTTGGCTCAACCAATGAAGACCCGTCCAGAAGGTCATATTACTAAGGCAGAAAAAGCACAACGTGAAGAAGCTGAAAAAGCATTGGCAGAATACCCAAACTTAACATCTCACGCCCCAAAATGGCTTGATGATGTAGCTAAAAAAGAATGGCGTAGGATTGTCCCACTCTTAAAGAAAAGCGCCCCTGTTAGTGAACTAGATGTTAGTTTAATCGCTACTCACTGTACTTTGTATTCAACAATTATCAAATGTACTAAAGAGATTGATCGTACTGGGGTAGTTATTGACACAAAACGAGGATTACAGCAATCGCCTTACTACATGGCACGTGACAAGGCTATTAAAGAAATGAAGTCAATTGATAGTCAAATGGCACTTAGCCCACAATCACGGGTGCGCCTAGAAGTCCACAAGGCAATGAGTGAAGAAGCGCCTGCTGATGAGTTTGAAGAGATGCTGTCATAATGGATAGAGCTATTCAGTATGCTAATTCAGTTGTTAAAGGTGAGTTAATCGCCGGTAAGTTAGTTATTCATGCTTGCCAGCGCTTCTTAGACGACATGAAAAAGCAAAAGACCGATGACTTTCCTTATTATTATTCTGAAACGTATGCTGGTAAGGTTATTAAATTTGTTGAGAGCTTACCACAAACAAACGGTGAACCATTGAAGCTAGAGCCATTTGAAGTGTTTATCTTATCTAATATCTATGGTTGGCGACAGGTAGACGATAATTCATTGCGCTTCAATCGGATTCTATTAAGTGAAGCCCGTAAAAATGGAAAGAGCTTCTTACTGGCAGCGATTGGCGTTGTGTCTCTTCTAATGGAAAAGCAACCAGCCCGTAACCGACAAATACTATTTACTGCTAACAGTTCCCAGCAGGCACACCTTGCGTTTGATATTATGAGTGACCAACTAGAAAACTTACGGCGTAATTCAAAGTATTTAAGGCAACGAGTGAAAATCAATAAACAACGGGTGACTGACAAAAAGACAGGTAGCTTCGCAATTCCACTATCTACTGATACCCACAGTACGGACGGTTATAACCCGACACTGGGCGTAGTCGATGAATATCACCAAGCTAAAGATAACACTATTCTAAACGCCTTAAATTCGGGTATGGCGCAACAAGACAATGGTATTCTAGCGATTATTTCTACTGCTGGTTTTAATCTTAATTCACCCTTCAAAAATGAATGGGACTATGCAGCCGATATACTTAACAGCAAAATTAAAAATGATCGTTACTTTGCGGTTATGTATTGCCTTGATAAAAAAGAAGAAATATTTAACCCCGAGATGTGGATTAAAGCTAATCCTTTGATGAGTAATCCTAAGATTGCTAAGACAATGAGGGAACACATTCAAAATGATTTAGATGTAGCCACAAAACAAAATAATATTAATAACGTACTTGTAAAGAATATGAATATGTTTGTACAGCAGAATGAAAATTCATATATTAGTACGCAAGATTGGGAACATGGATTGATTGAAAAAGCTCCAGATATTAGTAATAGAGATGTTTATATTGGTGCTGATCTATCAAAAAGCCGAGATTTAACGGCGATTAGTTGGTTAGTTCCGTTAGAAGATGAAAAGTTTTACGCTGATTCCCACGCCTTTGTATCTCGTTATGGTGGAATTGTTACTAAATCAAAACGTGATGGGATTGATTATGAAATGGCTGCTAAACGTGGGGAATGTTCAATCAGTTCATTAGAAAGTGGCTTGATTGATTATGATTCCGTATATGATTTCGTGATGGACCTAATCGGTAAGTATAATCTCAATGTTAAATTCTTAGTATTTGACCCTTATAAATGGGCTGATCTTGTTAATCGTTTTGAACGGGCAGGACTACCACAACTTCAGTTAACACAATCCTATAAGAATTTATCGGTACCGATTGGGACTTTTAAGGAAGAATTAATTGCTGGTAACATTCTTCACACTAACAATCAGATGTTAGCTTACAACGTAGAAAATGCAATATTGAAATATAACTTTAATGGTCAAGCTTTACTTGATAAGACTAGAAAACAAAATAAAATTGATTGTCTTGCGGCTCTTATGGATGCTTGGGCGGCTGGTTATGATTACTTCGCTAAGAGAAAGGAGCAAGAACGTACAAATGAATACTATGAAACTGCTAAAAATCTTTTCTAGCTATATTAAACCGGTTTTGTTGATCACCGGAGGCGTTCTAATGGAGATCAGTGCTATAGGATTAATCGGTTGGTTGTTTGGGATTGGCTTTCTTGGTATTGAAATGATTGTTCTAGCTTTCATGATTAACTATTCTGATAATCACAAGTAAAGGAGGGTAGATAATGGGCCTATTTAGTAAGAGAACAACGACTACAAGCGCACAAGATCCATTTCTAGAGGCTCTAGTAAGTCTTTCCAGTAATGATCCTAATGCTTATGTTAGTGCTTCGGCTTTACGTAATAGTGATATATTTGCTGCAATTAGTTCTATCGCTGGTGATCTCGCCAGTAATCCGATTAAGTCTAGTTCTAGCCTATATAACAAGATGATTAATGATCATCCTAACGAGTTAATGGACGGCAGAAGTTTCAAGTACGCCCTAGCGGTTGAAATGCTATTAAATGGTAATGCGTTTGCCGAAATTGATTTAAGTTCACACACGCTAAATTTTATTCCTAACAATAAATTAACTGTCCAGCAAGATGATGTAACGCAAAAGCTGACTTACACATACAGCCCAGACGGACGTATTAAGCGAGTAATTGCCCCTTCTAACATCTTACATTTTAAGTATTTTACCCGTGATGGTTTAGTCGGACTATCGCCACTGTATGCGCTAAAAGATGAAATGAAGATACAGGCGGCTGGAAACAGGTTAATGACTGGATTCTTTAATAATGGAATTCATGGCACAACAGTTGTCCAAGTCCACCAAGCTGATCTTAGTTCGGATGGTAAAGAGAACATTAGAAAACAGTTTGATGAGGCAACCACCGGAAATAATGCACTTAATACTATTGTTACTGATGATGGTATGGATGTTAAATCATTGCCTCTTAATACTGATGTTCTAAAGTTAGTTAATTCTAATGACTGGAACACTCGTCAAATTGCGAAAGCGTTTGGGCTACCACCCGAGCGATTAGGTGTAGAAAACGAGCATAGCAACCAACAACAAAGTAATGTTCAATATTTACAAGGTACTTTACAGCACTATGAAGACTGTTTTACCTCTGAATTGAACTATAAATTAGGGCAGGATTTTAGCTTTGATAATAGTAAATTATTAAGCCTTGATCCGTCCGCTCAACAGCAGATGGCAGTTGATGGCTATGTCAACGGTATTTACACACGCAATGAAGCCCGTGCCTTACTTAATTTAGCGCCGGTAACTAATGGAGATAATTTTATTGAAAAAGAAGGAGGAGTTACAGCCAATGGAGAAACGACTAACAACTAACGCTGGTTTACAAACTACAAGCCCTAAAGAAAGCCTAGAAAAAGACCAGCAAGACAACCAAGATGAAACGCAAGCCTCACAATCTAATACAGTTGAAGGCTATGCACTACTCTTTAATCAGCCTAGTAAAGACTTAGGCGGTTTTGTTGAAGTGATTGACCCTAGCGCCCTTGATAACGTAGACCTGTCAAATGTGGTTATGCTAGACCAACACGATTACACTAAGCCCCTAGCAAGTGTTAAGGCAGGAACGTTACAACTTAATGTGGATGATAAGGGGCTTAATTTTAAGGCAACCATTGATCCGAGTGTTAGTTATGCTAGCGACACTTTAAACAATGTAAAAAATGGAAATATTAATTCTATGAGTTTTCGATTTGATGTAGATGATGGTTCCGATAGTTGGAGCCGTGATAGCAATGGACAGATTACACGGACTGTAAAACAAATTAAAGATCTTTTTGAGGTTTCAACAGTTACAGTACCTTCATATGATCAGACAAATGTTAATGTAGATAAAACAAGCATTCGTAGTTACAACCAATTTATCGAAAGTGAGGAACATAATAAAATGCAACACACAATCTTAGACCCAAAAAACAATACAGAACAACCAGCTAACGCCTTTGAAAGCTTCATTCGTTCACGTGGTGAAACCCGTGACGGATTAACAACTAAGGGGGCAGAAGCTGTTATTCCAGAAGAAGTTATTACTCCAGTCCTAGACTTAAAGAACAGTGCTTATAACTTAGCAAAGTACGCTACTGTAAAGACTGTAGGGACTGGTTCCGGTCATTATCCAATCGCTACCCGTTACAATACAGCGGTATTAACCACTAAGGAAGAACAAGCAGAAATCGGCGATGTAGACGCTAATATGTTTGAAGATGTAAAGTTTGATGTAAAGACCCGTGCCGGTAAGATTGCACTATCAAATGAAACTGTTGATGATTCAGAAGTTGATATTGTATCTGAAGTAAAGAACCAACTTCAAAAGTTAGTTGATAACACTGATAACGCTGAAATTATCAAGGTATTACAAGGCGATAACTTTACTAAGAAAACCGTAGCTAATGTTGATGACTTGAAGCAAGTATTCAACGTTGACCTTGACCCAGCCTTACAAAGTACTTCTACATGGTTAGTAAATCAATCAGCTTTCCAAGTATTAGATACTTTGAAAGACAATGAAGGACGTTACTTATTACAACCAGATGTAACCGCTCCTAGTGGATTTTCTTTACTTGGTCAACCCCTTGTTAAGATTAGTAATAAGTTCTTACCAGATAACACAGACGGTTCACATCCAATGATTTTAGGTGATATTTCAGAAGCGGTAGCAGTATTCCGGCGTAATCAAGTTACAGCCCAATGGGACAAGTTCGATAGTTACAGTCAAGGTTTATCTGTTATCGTCCGTAACGACTACCAACCAATCAGTAATGACGCTGCTTTTAATCTCTCTTTAACCACAACTAAGGCAACCGAAAGTAAATAATAGCTACTAGCACAGGGTGGGCAATATCGCCCACTCTTTTTTTATGAGGTGTATTAATGCGAAAAGAAGTAAAAAGTCTAGTAATAGTAATACTGAAAGATTATCCTTCAATTAATAAGAAACTAAAAAGCCGTAAGTTTGAACTAATGCACCCTATCCACAAAAGAGATGAAAATGTAGGTGGTGGACGTGCTATCAATCGACCATGGACTTATTACGATGATATGTTAATAACCATTGACCAAGATAGATATATGCACCGCTTAAAACGTGAGAAAGAAGCTATTGACTTAGCATTACAAGACGCTGGGGACTGTACCCAGAAGATAATTAAAGAATGCTATTTTAACCCTAATCATAAGACGATAAAGAACCTAGTAGCAACTGGCGATATATGGTGTAGCACTACAAAAGCGTACAAGTTACGTGATCAATTTATAGTAGATGTTGCTAAAAAGTTAGACCTAGATGTGTTCTAAAAGAAGGTGAAATTAATGAAATTTGATGTAGAGCAGTGGGAAGTAGACAACTTTAAGCAAGCCTTATATCTTGATGGTGAAGAAGAAGACCAATTAATCAAGGATTATCTAAAGAACGCTAAGGCTTATGTACAAAACGCTGTAAACCCAACAGCAGACTTAACCCAGTATGAACAATATACATTCGCCGTTCAGATGTTGGCGCAATTTTGGTATCAAAATAGAGGTATCGACATGACGAATACCCCTTACCAAGTGTTAAGCATGATTCAGCAATTGCGGGGGCTTGTATAGATGAATAGTATAGTTTATTGCTTCATATGCCTAAAATGTATGGTATAATTAATAGCGGGAAGTGAGTAAAACTTCCCGTGAACATTAAGTGTTTGGAGCAATACAGCCAGCATTACAGTATTTATTTTCTTTCAAGCCTTGTAAACTCCTTCCAGAATATAGCTATCAAAGTCACCATAGTAGAAAGCTTTATTCAATTGGAAAGGGGATGGTTATATGGAAATAAATTATAACCGTTTTCTTGTCGCTTAGTTAAGCGATAGGAAGTATAAAGTCGTGACGGACAAGAATACAACGGCTTCTTTGATGTGTGGACTGACTAATGTTATTGTTTGGTTGACACTCAATGTCCACAACATGGCATACCTTGTAGAGTGTGGGTTAAAGTCTTTAATGGCTTTCTTATTTTTAATTTGGTAGAATAAATATCCATATTTTCCTTAGTCGGGCTTTAATTAGTCCGGCTTTTTTTGCTCTCAAACGAAATGAAAAAGTATAAAACGGGTGATTGATCATCTTGTTTTGTTAGAGAAGGAATTAAACCAAGGGTAGTGTTTCCAGAAATCGAGAAAACTTTTTTTGTGATGATAAATAAAAAACGCCACGTAAATTGTGACGATTGGAATATGTATTTAAATAAGTAGATATGTATCTTGCCAGCCAGAAGATATTGAGAACATTTTGAGAACAAAAAGTGATATATGTTGAAATGTTGCGATAAATTAAAGGGCTGTTAAACCGCTATATAAAGCAATTTGAACAACCCTTTAACATTCTGATTAATTATCTAAGGAGACAAGGGGATTTGAACCCCTGCACGCTTTTACACGCCTAACGGTTTTCGAAACCGTCCTCTTCAGCCACTTGAGTATGTCTCCATTTCAACTATATTATTGTAACAAAAAAATTGTAAAGCGTAAAGAGAATATCAATCAAGGAAATAGCTATTTAATAATTTTGCAGAAATGATTTCTTGCTGATATGATATTCTAATATATGATGTAATTTGAAATTTAATTAGGGGATTTTTATGGTAAAAAAATATTATGCAGTCAAAAAAGGTCGTCATCCAGGAATATATAAAACTTGGGCTGAATGTCAGAAGGAAGTTAATGGATATCCGAATGCTAAGTTCAAAAGCTTTTTAACGTTTAAAGGTGCTAATGAGTGGCTTCAGGCTACGGGAAATATCGTACCATCGACTAAAACGGTTGATTATTCTGATAACATTCTTGTTTATACTGATGGAGGCTCCCGTAATCATGGCAATAAATTGGGACAGCATGTTAAGGCAGATGATAAAGCGGCCTGGGCTTATTTTATTCAAACTAAAGATCAAGCTTATACAGGAACTGCTGGCGAATTTGGGGCTACTAATAATAAAATGGAGATTACAGCTTTAATTCAAGCACTAACTAAACTATTAGAACTTGGCCTCCAAGATCAACCAATTACAGCGATTTTGGATTCACATTACGTACTTGATCCAATTATGAAAGGCTGGTTAACTAATTGGCAGCGACGGGGATGGTTAACTGCTAGTGGCAAGCCGGTAGCAAATCAGAAGCTATGGGAAGAAATAGTTACCCTTTTACCTCAGTTCCCTAATTTACATTTTGATTGGACTAAGGGTCATGCAACGAATGCTGGAAATAATAAGGTCGATGAATTACTAAATAAGACGATGGATCAGTTATAATTATTTGACAAGAGGATGATAAGAAATGAGAATTGGTATTGACAAAATGGCTTTTGCAACAACAAATGACTATTTAGACCTTGTTGAATTAGCAAAAGAACGCAGCGTAGATCCTAATAAATTTACCATTGGAATTGGACAGGATCTACAGGCAGTTGTGCCACCTACGCAAGATATTGTGACTTTAGGAGCTACGGCAGCGAAAAAATTGCTTACTCCGGAATTAGAAAAAAATATTTCGACAGTAATTGTGGCAACTGAGTCAGGAATTGACAATTCAAAAGCGAGTGCAATCTACATTAAACGCTTATTAGGGCTTAGCGACTTCACCCGAACGGTAGAAATGAAAGAGGCTTGTTATTCTGCAACAGCTGCTATCCAATTTGCAAAGGGAGTAGTGGCGCTTAATCCTCAAGAAACTGTATTGGTGATCGCTGCTGATATTGCTCGTTATGGATTAAATACGCCAGGAGAGGTGACTCAAGGAGCTGGAGCAGTTGCAATGCTGATTTCGCGGAACCCTCACATCCTAACCCTTGAAGATACAACGGTTGCTTATAGTAAGGATATAATGGACTTTTGGCGGCCGTTATATGCAACAGAAGCTTTAGTAGATGGAAAATACTCTACTAATGTTTATATTGAATTTTTCCTTCAAACTTTTACCCGTTACCAGCAATTAACTGGGCGAGAATTAGCAGATTTTGCTGCCCTTACATTCCATATGCCATTTACTAAAATGGGAAAGAAAGGGTTAGAAGGGCTGCTCAAAGATCGTAATGATGAGGTAGCTCAACGATTACGAACACAATTAACCGCAAGTCAACTATTTTCACGTCAAGTTGGTAACCTTTACACTGGCTCCCTATATTTATCATTAATGTCATTGTTACAAAATAGTGACTTAAAAGCTGGAAGCCGAATTGGGTTATTTAGCTATGGTTCTGGTGCAGAAGGAGAGTTCTACACAGGAATCCTAGAAGATGGCTACGAGCATTATATGAATAATATTCAAGAAGAACTAGAACATCGTCACCAGGTTTCGGTAGCAGAATACGAAAAACTATTCAGTAGTCAATTAGGAATGAATGACCAGGATATCGAGTTTGATGTTACTAATGATCCATTACCTTTCGTTCTTAAAGGGCAAAAGGATCATCAACGGATTTATGAAGCCAAATAACCTAAATAAAAAGGAGCCCCAAAATGGACTCCTTTTTTATTTAGAAAATATGATCACGAAATAGTCCCACTACTTTACCAAGGATTTTTACATTGTCTAAGAAGATTGGCTCCATCGTATCATTTTCTGGCTGTAAACGAAAACGTGTTTTTTCTTTATAGAATCGTTTACAAGTAGCTTCATTATCATCATTCATTGCAATAACGATATCACCATTTTTAGCGGTGGATTGTTTACGCACAATTACTTGGTCGCCATTAAAAATCCCTGCTTTAATCATACTAGTTCCACGAATGGTAAGCATAAACAAATCATTATTATCTTGAATAGAAGGAGGTATCGGGAAAAACTCAGTAGCATTTTCAACTGCTAAAATTGGTTGTCCAGCCGTAACAACACCAAGCATTGGAATTTCTTTTTGAATCGGTTTTACACCTAAAATATCAAGTCCCTTGGGTGTGATCTCAAGTGCTCGAGGTTTAGAAGGGTCTTTTTGTAAGAATCCTTGTTCAATTAAGCGAGAGATGTGTCCATGGACTGTTGAAGTTGAAGACAGTCCAACAGCACTACAAATTTCACGAACAGTCGGTGGATAGCCATGATCTTCAACTTGTTTATGAATATAATTTAGGACGGCCATTTGTTTATTTTTTGCTACCTTTGCCATATTGACACCTCATTATCATTAATTGTGTTAAGCTTATCATAGATAGATGCATATTTCAAACGTACGTTCGTGATTTGCATTAATTTTATAAAATAAGTAAAATCGACTTTATTAAGGAGATGATTATAATGGCTGAATCGAAAGAACAAGATGCTTTATTAAAGCGGATTAATGAACTTGCTCATAAGAATAAAGAAGAAGGTTTAACTGAGGAAGAAACTAAAGAACGAGATCGTTTACGTAAGGAATACCTAAAGAACTTTAGAGAAGCAATGCGTAGTAATATTGAAATGATGCGGATTTTTGATAAAGAAGGTAAAGAGGTTACTCCTGAAAAGGTTCGTGAAATTCAACGTAAAAAAGGACTTCGTGACGATTAACAGCGATTTGCTCTTTTCAAAAATTGCTCTTTCGTGTAAGATGGATAGGTAACGAGCAAAGGAGGAAGTAATTGTGGGTATGACGATCATGCTAATGATTCTTGCATTATTAGTCGGTTTGGTTATCGGCTTCTTTGGTGCACGTAAATACATGGAAAACTACCTCCGCAATAATCCACCGATTTCGGAAGAGATGCTGCGGACGATGATGCTTCAAATGGGACAAAAACCATCAAGTCGTAAATTACATCAAATGATGCAAGCGATGAAAGCACAAGCTAAAAAGTCAAATCGTAAATAATATAAAAGGATGTGATTTTTATCACATCCTTTTATATTGGAAATTAAAATTCATCATTCTTCGGCTTTGGAGGAACAATATATTTATAATTGGGATCAATTTGTCTATCTAATTGGTCAAAGGCGTCTTGCATTTGCTTTTCTAAGTCAGCCTGTACTTCGGGAGTGAGCCGTTGCTTTCGGTCAATATAAATAGGCTTCCCAAATGCAATTTGGCGCGGCTTACGGGTAAATAGCTGGCCAAATTTTAGGGGTCCCTGGTAAACAGCAGGAACTAAGGGGACGTTTGCCATTTTAGCGATCACGGTGGCCCCGCCTTTTAATTTAGATGAGTAGCGTGATCCGCTAGGGAAAATAATGGTCGATAAGTCAGTCTTCTTTAAAATTGTAACCGGCTTTTTAATAGCAGACGGACCTGGATTTTTCCGATCAACCGGATAGGCATTTAGTGCTTTTAAGAATTTGCTAGCAATTGGATTCTTAAAAAGTTCTTTTTTAGCCATGAAGCTAAATTTTTTGGGCCATACGGCAAGCGCTAGTAAGACAGGATCCATCCAAGTACGATGAGGTGCAATAATAATATAATTGCCTTCAGGGATGTTTTCCCGATTGTATATTTTAGGTCGTCCGTTAATCAAATTTAAAAATGGATTAACGATTTTAACGAGGAAAGTGTACAACATGTCAATCTTCCAATCTATAACAAAATTAAGTTTTCGTTCCTCAGTATGACGAAAAAAAGTGGATCTTGCAAGTACAAAAATAATGGAGGACATAATGGAAAACAGAAATATTTTAAAAAAGGATGAAAGAATTGATCAGTTATATAGTCAGGATGTACGGATAATCCAAAATCCCCATTATTTTGCTTTTTCGTTAGATGCTGTCTTATTAGCAAACTTTGTGCGTCCCAATCATCGACAGAAATTAAAAATTGTTGACTTGTGCGCTGGAAATGGGGCAATCGGCATTTTTCTCCACGATAAGCTTAGCGGAACATTTACCGAAGTTGAATTACAACCACAGATTGCTGATATGGCTGAACGGACAATTTTGCTAAATGATTTACAAGATCGTTATACCGTCATTAATGATGATATCGCAAACGTTAATGATTATATTTCTAAGGACTCGATTGATATTGTCCTTTGTAATCCTCCTTATTTCCCAGTTACAGCCCAAAGCCAGAAGAATCCAAATAAAGCTTTAGCGATTGCTCGTCACGAAATAGCGACTGATTTAGTGACAGTTGTTAAAAAGATGAGTGGCTTATTAAAAATGAATGGTCATGGGTATCTTGTGCATCGTCCAGATCGTTTAGGTGAGATTTTACAAGTGTGTCAGGAAAATAGATTAGCACCTAAAAGAATTCAATTTATTCATCCTAAACCTGATCGTGATGCGAATATTTTGTTGCTTGAAGTGATTAAGGATGGCCGACCTGGAGGAGTAAAAGTAGTACCACCATTGATTGTTCATGGAGCAGATAACGAGTATACTCCAGCGGTTCAGGAGTTATTATATGGCAAGTGAGAAATACTATATTTATGTATTGTATTGTGCAGATAATAGCTTTTATTGTGGCTTTACCAACAATGTTAAACGGCGCTTTCATACCCATCAGACTTATCAAGGGGCAAAATATACTCGTGTGAAAAAGCGTCATCCGCTAAAGCTTATTTATTCAGAGGAATTTGAATCAAAGCATGATGCCCTGAGTGCGGAATATTATTTTAAACATCAAACCCGCCGCCAAAAAGAAAAATTTTTACTTGACCATGGTGTCGATTTATTGAAACTACGGAGGAATTAAGATGAAGATTTATATGTATGGTGTTTATCAGGATGAAGTTCCTTACATTAAGGAATGGCAAGAGGAACATCCTGAAGTAACTGTAGACTCAACAACGAAACTTTTAGACGAAAGCACAGTCAACTTGTCTAAGGGAAGCGATGGAGTAGTAGTATTCCAGCAAAAGCCTTATTCAGACGAGGCCTTACGTCAATTAGCGTTTAATGGTATTACAAAGATGTCATTGCGGAATGTTGGGGTTGATAATCTTAATCATGAATTAGTACGAGAACTTGGTTTCCAAATTACTAATGTACCAGTTTATTCCCCAGCTGCAATTGCTGAATTTTCAGTTACTCAAGCACTCAACCTTTTACGTCGAACAAAAGAATTTTATTTAAAATTAGCAAAAGGAGATTATAACTGGGCACCGCATATTGCTAAGGAAATGAATAAGCAGGTTGTCGGGATAGTTGGAACAGGAAACATTGGATCCACAGCAGCTAAAATCTTTGCTGGTTTTGGTGCAAAAGTGATTGCATATAGCCGTCACCAAAATAAGGAACTAGAAGGAATTGTTGAATACGTTAGCCTTGATGAATTATATAAACGGGCAACAATTATTTCGCTTTATTTACCTCATGTTCCAGCGACAGATAAAATGCTTAATGAAAAAACATTTGCAATGATGCAGGACGGGGTCTTACTGGTTAACACTGCACGTGGACCATTAGTCGATGAAAAGGCATTGATTGAAGCGTTGAATAGCGGTAAAGTCGGAGGAGCTGCTTTAGACGTAATGACTGGTGAAACCAAGATTTTTAACCAGCAAATTGATTTCCAAGAAGTTGATTATAACGAATTTAAGGATTTAGTTGATCGGCCAAATGTTTTAATCACGCCACATATTGCTTTCTATACTGATCAAGCAATTAAAAATATGGTTAAGATGAGTTTGTCCGCCAATCTAGATTTGATTAAAACTGGCAACTCAGATAAACTAGTTAAATTTTAAAATAAGTTAAGTGAAAAACCTTGTCAGTTTGCAAGGTTTTTTGTATACTATATTTCGGTGTTACGCGCCAATTTCACACCCAGAATGATGGTGGTGAGGGTGCTTAAATAGTCCCATTGCCAGAAGAAGACTGGGGAGGAGAAACAATTTGGAGGTATTATTTATGTCTGTTGTATCTATGAAGCAATTGCTTGAAGCTGGTGTCCACTTCGGTCACCAAACTCGTCGTTGGAACCCAAAGATGGAAGAATACATCTTTACTGAACGTAACGGTATTTACATCATTGACTTACAAAAGACTGTTAAGTTAATTGATACTGCTTACAACTACATGAAAGATGTTGCTGCTAACGATGGTGTTGCTTTATTTGTTGGTACAAAGAAGCAAGCTCAAGATGCTATTGAAGAAGAAGCTACTCGTGCAGGTCAATACTACGTTAACCACCGTTGGTTAGGTGGTACTTTGACCAACTGGAAGACTATCCAATCACGGATCGCTCGTTTGAAGGAACTTAAGAAGATGAGCGAAGACGGTACATTTGATGTTCTTCCTAAGAAGGAAGTTGCTGTCTTAACTAAGCAACGTGAAAAGCTTGAACGTTTCCTTGGTGGTATTGAAGATATGCCACGGATCCCAGATGTTATGTTCATTGTTGATCCTCACAAGGAACAAATCGCTGTTAAGGAAGCTCAAAAGTTACACATTCCAATCGTAGCTATGGTTGATACTAACACTGACCCAGACGACATTGATTACGTTATTCCATCAAACGATGATGCTATCCGTGCCGTTCGCTTAATCACTTCAAAGATGGCTGATGCTTTTGTTGAAGGTAAGCAAGGTCAAGACGATGCTCAACAAGAAACTGCTGATGATAACGCTGCTAACGAAACTGTTAGCGAAGATTCATTAAAGAACTTGAAGAACAGCGTTGAAGGTAAAGAAGACTAAAAATATTAAATTCTTGGGCTGTTTTGTACGGACCATTCTGGCCTAAGTACTAAACAGCCCTTTTTTCAAAAAAGATTATAAAAGGAGAGATTTCGTCATGGCTGAAATTAAAGCTGCTCAAGTTATGCAATTACGTAAAAAGTCCGGTGCCGGTATCATGGATGCTAAGAAGGCATTAGTTGCTAGTGATGGTGACATGGACAAAGCAATGGACTACCTTCGTGAAAAGGGTATTGCTAAGGCAGCCAAGAAGAGTGATCGTGTAGCTGATATTGCTGTTAATGGCAATACAGCTGCAATCGTTGAATTGAATTCAGAAACTGATTTCGTTGCTGCTAGTGAACCATTTAAGGACTTATTGAAGAAGGTTACTAAGTTAATTAGTGAAAACAAGCCTGCTAATGTTGAAGAAGCATTAGAAATCAAGACTGAAAATGGCACATTAAATGATGATATTATCAGTACTACACAAAAAACTGGTGAAAAGGTTAGCCTTCGTCGATTTACTGTTGTAAAAAAGGATGACGGCGATAGCTTTGGTGCATACTTACACCAAGGTGGTCAAATTGCTGCATTGGTTGTCTTAGAAGGTGCTGACGATGCCACTGCTAAAGACGTTGCGATGCACGTTGCAGCTATCAACCCTGAATTCATGACTCGTGATGATGTTTCTCAAGAACGTCTTGACCATGAACGTGCTATCTTCAAGGAAGAAACTTTAAACGAAGGAAAGCCTGAAAAGATCGTTGACAAGATTGTTGAAGGTCGTTTAAACAAGTTCCTTTCACAAATTTGTTTAGCAGATCAAGACTTTGTTAAGGATTCTGACCAAACTGTTGAACAATACGTTTCAAGCAAGAATGGTAAGTTGAAGTCCTTCATTCGTTACGAAGTCGGTGAAGGAATCGAAAAAAAGCAAGATGACTTTGCTCAAGAAGTTAAGGACCAAATGAACTAAGCGTTCGGTCAAAAGGAGGACGTACTCAATGTAGTGCGTCCTTTTTTAAAGATTAACTTACCAATTCAAGGAGGATATCATATGGCAGATATTAAATATAAGCGAGTAATTTTAAAGCTCAGTGGAGAAGCATTAGCTGGCGACAAGGGTTTTGGGATTAACCCACCCGTTTTAAAGGATGTAGCTAAAGAATTAAAAGAAGTTCATAATTTGGGCGTTCAAATTGCCATCGTTGTTGGTGGTGGTAACATGTGGCGTGGTGTTACTGGTGCTGAATTAGGGATGGAACGTGCGCAAGCTGATTACATTGGAATGTTAGCAACTATTATGAATGCCTTGTCACTTCAAGATGCGCTTGAATCAATTGGTGTTCCTACCCGGGTACAAACTTCAATTGAAATGCGCCAAATTGCTGAACCATATATTCGGCGGAAAGCTATTCGTCATTTAGAGAAAGATCGAATCGTTATTTTTGCTGGTGGAACAGGAAGTCCTTACTTCTCAACTGATACTACTGCCGCATTACGAGCAGCAGAAATTAACGCTGATGCCATTTTAATGGGTAAAAATGGGGTTGACGGCGTTTACTCAGCTGATCCAAATAAAGTTAAGGGTGCTACTAAGTTTGATCATTTAACCCATATGGATATCATTGAAAAGAATTTACATGTAATGGATACTACTGCTAGTTCACTATCGATGGACAATCATATTCCATTGGTAGTCTTCAACTTGAACACATCAGGCAATATTATGAAAGTAGTAACTGGTCAAGAAGTTGGTACAACAATTGAAGGAGACTGATAATATGGCTACAGGAAAAGAAATTTTAAATGATGCCAAACAAAAAATGGCAAAATCAGGTGATGCACTTCAGCGGACACTTGCTGATATTCGTGCGGGTCAAGCCAATGCAAGTTTATTAAATTCTGTTAAAGTTGAATATTACGGAGCACCAACTCCATTAAATCAAGTTGCATCAATCACAATTCCAGAAGCACGGCAATTATTAATCACCCCTTATGACGAAAGCGTGCTTGAAGAAATTGAAAAAGCAATCTATGCATCTAATTTAGGATTAACTCCTCAAAACGACGGAAGTTCAATTCGCTTAATCATCCCACAATTAACTGAAGATCGGCGGAAAGAATTAGTAAAGGACGTTAAAGCTGAATTAGAAAAGGCAAAAGTTGCAGTTCGAAATGTTCGTCGTGAAGCGATGGATGACTTAAAGAAGGGTAACAAGAACGGCGACTTTAATGATGATGAATTCCATGATCTTGAAAAGAAAGTTCAAAACGAAACAGATGCTGGAATTAAGAACCTTGAAGATATTGCGAATGCAAAAGAAAAGGAATTAATGGAAGGCTAGTTTTCAGAAATAAAAAGGTTGTGAACTTTGCGTAAGTCCACAACCTTTTTATTTTGGCTAAAATTGAATTGTTATGATAAAACTATGTAACAATTTACTGTGGATTGACAAATCGAAATTTGCCTCTGGTATAATAAAGGCTATAATTAATTGGCAGACGTGAATTTTTAAGAAGTGTCTGTAATTAATCTTAAGTACATGATAAAAAATGGAGGAACAATTAGTGTTTTCCAAAAGTAAACATGATGAAATAAATCAGCAACTTGATATGGAACGTATTCCTAACCATATTGCAATTATTATGGACGGTAATGGTAGGTGGGCGCAGAAACGGCACCTTCCACGGGTTGCTGGTCATAAGCAAGGAATGCAAACAGTAAAAAAGATTACAATTGCTGCCAGTGAATTAGGGGTAAAAGTCTTATCATTATATGCTTTTTCAACCGAAAACTGGAAACGCCCTTCTTCAGAGGTAAGTTATTTAATGCAGTTGCCTGTCCGCTTCTTCTCAACATTTGTTCCAGATCTTGTCAAACATAATGTTAAGGTGACAGTGATGGGAGATATTACGCAACTGCCTGAAGCTACGCAAAAAGCTGTTAAAGATGCAATGGCTGATACAGCCCATTGTACGGGGATGATTCTCAATTTTGCTTTGAATTATGGGAGTCGAGATGAGATCACTCAAGCTGCTAAAGAGATTGCAGAAGACGTTCAAAATGGGAACTTGGCACTTGCGGATATTGATGAAGCTTCGTTTGGTAAGTACTTGATGTCAGCACAACTGGGTCAATTTGCGGATCCTGACCTGCTAATCAGAACAAGTGGCGAAGAGCGGATTAGTAACTTTATGCTGTGGCAAATTGCTTATAGTGAATTGGAGTTTGTTCCAGAACACTGGCCAGACTTTGATGAAGATTCATTACGGTCAGCAATAATTGCCTATCAAGGACGTCATCGGCGGTTCGGTGGACTAAAAAATCAATAAATAATAAGGGGATTTTGTTTTGAAAACAAGAATAACGACCGCGGTAATTGCACTTGCAATCTTTATACCGCTTATTATATATGGTCATTGGCCATTAACAATTGCAGCCGTTGCCTTAGGAATGGTTGCAATGTCAGAAGTATTGGTAATGAAAAAAATGTTTGTAATTTCGTTTGAAGCTTTGATCAGTTATCTGGGGGTTGCATTATTAATACTGCCGGATAGTTTGCTTGACTTCTTGCCTAGTGTTGCAACTCGATGGTTCGGATTCTATATTTTAGTTGTTTTACTTCTATTACATACGGTTATTCGAAAACAACGCTTTACTTTCGATGATGCTGGGGTTTTAACATTAGCAATGCTCTATATTGGAATGGGATTTCGCTATTTTATTGCTGCTCGTGCAATCAATTTTCAAACGCTATTATATGGAATGTTAATCGTTTGGATTACAGATAGTGGAGCATATTTAATTGGCCGAAAAATTGGTAAAAATAAACTCGCTCCTAAGATTAGTCCTAATAAAACTTGGGAAGGTTCAATTGGTGGTACATTAGCTGCTGTTATTATTGTGGCTATTTATTGCTACTTTATCCCTGTTGGTGCAGGTTGGGTAACAATGATATTCGTTACTTTGATTCTTTCAATCTTCGGTCAATTTGGTGACTTAATCGAATCATCATTAAAACGCTACTATGGTGTAAAGGATTCGGGAAAAATTCT
>OODN01000593.1_pt1 | contig 19037 bp, 20 predicted proteins | sample 1671651 | NCBI WGS metagenome assembly OODN01 (sample SAMN06348178, study PRJEB24527) | human gut metagenome | biome: human gut; feature: ankylosing spondylitis patient; material: feces | host: Homo sapiens | place: China | collected 2015-10 | reverse complement strand
AACTTAATGAAGTCCTTGCCAAAACAGCTAGCTCTTGGACTGAGAAAGTGTAAGATAATAGTTACTTTGTTAGAGTATTAGTGATATCTTGCATATGAACTAAATATATTATACAAGTGGGAAATTACAATATAGTGATTTCCCATTTTTGTGTATTCGGTCTTATTAGTGAAAAATTATCGCTTCTATACTATTTATGCATCATGCAGTTTAAAGTTAGTAGGATGATAAGAGGTTATATCGTTATTTAGAGTTGATATGATGTCTAAACAACTAGGGGAATTGATCCTAAGGTTTTAGAATAAAATAAGGTATCAGGATAGGAAAAATTTTTTGTTCATCTAAAAATTTTGATGAGTGATTTCAGTTTTAAAGAAGTGCCAATGCTTGTATGTTTCAGAGTATTCTAAGATACGGCCATTTTTAGGATGTTTCATCGTTTTCAATTGGTAAATTACAGGTTCTTTATCTGGTAATTCTAACTGTGAAGCAATAGTTTCTGGTGCAGGGAAGATTACTTCAGTAGTTTCTCTGAATAAGGCCTCAGATAGATAGATATTGAAATCATGTCGGAAGCGTCTATAAATAGAATTGAATTTTTCTAAGGGCACATGTGAATCTAAAATATAATCATGTGGAATATAGGCTTGATGATATATATAAGGGGTGCTGTCGTTGTATTTAATACGGGTAATCTTATAATAATATTCACTTTTATGGAGATTCAATTTATTAAGATAATAAGGGTCGTTTCCTTTTTCGATAGAAAGCACATTTATAACATCTTGCTTTGTTGAGGAATCTTCAATATTTGAAAATTTAACGATCTTTTCTTTACGAGGTTGGGATACAAAAGTACCAACACCTTGCTTTCTAGTAATATACCCAGCTTTTTCTAGCTCTTTAAGAGCTCTAATAACGGTGATGGAACTAACTTGATAACGAGTACAAAGCTCTGCTTCACTATAAAATCTATCACCACATATATAGTTATCTGAAATAATTTCTTCTTGTAATTCTTTTTGAATCATTCTATATTTTGGTTCTTTTTTAACCATTCTATTCAAATCCTCACAATATTAATACCAACCATTTTACTAGATAATAACTAATTTGTAAAATTAACTTGATTATAGGCTAAGTGATGGAAAATAGCTGATTTATTTAAATATTTATAAAAAATAATAAAAAAACACTTGATATAACCACTTAATAATGTTATTATTTATATAGATAGAAGGCGGTTATAAAGGGAGAAAAAATGAAGCGTTTTCAAATTAAAGAATCGTTCTTTCTTGACGGTAAGCCATTTAAGATCTTATCTGGTTCTATTCACTATTTTCGAATTCATCCAGATGACTGGTATCAGTCACTTTATAATTTAAAGGCTTTGGGATTCAATACAGTTGAAACATATGTGCCTTGGAATTTACACGAACCACGTGAGGGAGAATTTGATTTTACTGGTATTTTAGACCTAGAAAGATTTTTAACGATTGCACAGGAGTTAGGACTATATGCTATTGTTAGACCTTCACCATACATTTGTGCTGAATGGGAATTTGGTGGTTTACCGGCATGGCTACTGGAGAAAGGAGTTAGAGTTCGTTCACAAGATAAAGACTTTTTACAGGTAGTGAAACGTTATTATGAAGCATTAATTCCTAGATTGATTAAGCATCAACTTGATCAAGGAGGAAATATTCTGATGTTTCAAGTTGAAAATGAATATGGTTCTTATGGTGAAGATAAGGTTTATTTAAGAGAACTTAAGCAGATGATGCTTGAACTAGGCTTGGAAGAACCCTTCTTTACCTCAGATGGGCCTTGGCATACGGCTCTACGTGCAGGAAGCCTTATTGAAGATGATGTTTTAGTAACAGGAAATTTTGGTTCTAAAGCAAAAGAGAATTTTGCTTCTATGGAAATGTTTTTCCAGCAATATGGTAAAAAGTGGCCTCTGATGTGTATGGAGTTTTGGGATGGCTGGTTTAATCGTTGGGGGGAACCCGTGATTAAACGTGACCCTGAGGAGTTAGCTGATGCTGTCATGGAAGCTATTGAAATAGGAAGCATCAATCTTTACATGTTTCACGGTGGTACTAATTTTGGTTTTATGAATGGCTGTTCCGCTCGGAAACAGACAGATTTACCACAGGTTACTTCATATGATTACGATGCTATATTAGATGAAGCAGGTAATCCAACGAAAAAATTCTACATATTGCAACATCGTTTAAAAAATAAATACCCAGAGTTGCATTATGCTACACCTTTAGTAAAGCCAACTATGGCTATAAAGGATATTGCTCTTTCAGCTAAAACGAATTTAGTTTCAGTTCTTGAAGATATCGGTGAGTGTCATACGAGTTTTTATCCTCAGAATATGGAAGCTTTAAATCAGTCAACTGGTTATATTTTTTATCGAACTAAGTTAAATGGTTATCAGGGAAACACTGAAAAAGTGAGACTTATTGATACAAGAGATAGAGCACAAGTTTTCTTAAATGGCAACCATATTGTTACCCAGTACCAGGAAGAAATCGGAGATGATATTCAAGTTAACTTCACTTCAGAAGAGAGTCAACTTGATATTTTAGTTGAAAATATGGGGCGGGTAAATTATGGACACAAATTAACAGCACCAAGTCAACATAAAGGAATCGGTCGTGGTGTGATGCTTGATTTACATTTTGTTAATCAATGGGAAACTTATCCTTTATCTATGAATTCTATTAAGAACCTTAAGTATTCTAGCCCTTGGCGAGAAGGAGTACCAAGTTTTTATGAATTTAAATTTCATTGTTTAAATCCAGAAGATACTTATATGGATATGTCTGGATTCGGAAAAGGAGTTGCCTTCATTAACGGCTATAATCTTGGTAGATTTTGGAATATTGGACCAACATTGTCACTTTATATTCCTAGGGGAATGATGGTTTGTGGCGAAAATACGATTACTATTTTTGAAACAGAGGGATATTACCAAGAAACTCTAAATCTTTGCATGGAGCCTAATTTCAAAAAAATAGAAGGAGAAAATTTATGACAATTATTGCAGCACGTATTGATGGAAGACTTATTCATGGTCAAGTTGCAAATTTGTGGACTACCAAATTGAATATTAGTCGAATTATGGTGGTGGATGATGAAATTGTAGATAGTAGCCTTGAAAAAACGGCACTTAAGTTAGCTACACCTGCAGGAGTCAAATTATCCATTTTAACAGTAGAGAAAGCGGCGAATAATATTTTAGCAGGAAAATATGATTCACAACGTTTGATGATTGTTGCTCGTAAACCAGATCGTTTTTTGGGATTAATTGAGCGGGGGGTTGTTATTCCTGAACTTAATGTGGGAAATATGTCACAGAGTTCTGAAACGCGTTCTGTAACACGATCAATTAATGTTGTTAGTGATGATATAAAAGATTTTGATGCTATCAATGCGAAAGGGACAAAACTAATTGCGCAAATGGTACCAGGTGATACACCAGTAGACTTCTTATCTTTGCTGGAAAAAGTGAGATAAGTTATCAGCTATATAGCTAAAATTTTAGGAGGACAACATCATGATTGAATGGTGGCAAATTTTATTATTGACTTTGTATTCGGCATATCAAATTTGTGATGAGCTGACAATTAATTCTTCTGCAGGGTCACCTGTCTTTGCAGGTTTTATCTCCGGATTAATTATGGGTGATATGACGACGGGACTGTGGATAGGTGGTAGCTTGCAATTAATGGTACTTGGAGTTGGTACTTTTGGTGGGGCTTCACGTATTGATGCTACATCAGGAGCGGTTCTTGCAACAGCCTTTTCGGTAGCCCAAGGAATAAAACCTGAGTTAGCTATTTCAACTATTGCAGTTCCGGTGGCAGCTTTAATGGTTTACACGGACGTCCTTGGTCGTTTCTCAACAACTTACTTTGCACACTGTATTGATAAAAATATTGAAAAATTTGACTACGCAGGAATTGAACGTAATTACCTTTTGGGGGCAATTCCTTGGGGGCTATCACGTGCTTTACCAGTACTTCTTGCTTTGACATTAGGTGGTGGAGCAGTTGATGCTATTGTAAAAGGAATTGGTGAAGTACAATGGTTAGCTGATGGTTTGACTCTTGCTGGTAAGATGCTTCCGGCTCTTGGGTTTGCTATCTTACTTCGTTATTTACCAGTCAAAAGAAATCTTCATTACCTTGCTCTTGGATTTGCCGTTACAGCTATGTTGACAACTATTTACACTAATTTAACTAGTGCAGGGACAGCTATTGCAACTGTTGTCAAAGACTTTGATGCTGCGCCTTTTAAAGGTCTCCCTATGATTGGTATTGCGATTATCGGGGCAGCACTTGCGACAATTCACTATAAGAATGGTCAAAATGCTGGTTCATCAGCAGAGAAGTCACAGCACACAGAGGTTTCAGAAAGTGGGGAAATAGAAGATGACGAAATCTAATTATAAATTAACCAAAGAAGACTTTAAACAAATTAATAAACGTAGTTTGTTTACGTTTCAGTTAGGTTGGAACTATGAACGTATGCAAGGTTCAAGCTACCTTTTCATCATCCTACCTCAATTACGTAAAATGTATGGCGACGGTACCCCTGAATTGAAAGAAATGATGAAAACTCATGCTCAGTTTTTCAATACTTCCAACTTCTTCCACACTATTATTACAGGTATTGATCTTGCTTTAGAAGAGAATGAAGGCATAGAAGCTAAGGATGCGGTTAATGGTGTAAAAACTGGTCTTATGGGACCATTTGCACCAATTGGAGATTCAGTATTTGGTTCTTTAGTTCCAGCTATTATGGGATCGATTGCAGCATCTCTGGCGATGAATGGTAACCCGTTAGGAGTTTTCCTATGGATTGGTGTTACTACCTTGATTAATGTTTTTCGTTGGAAACAGTTAGAGATTGCTTACAAAGAAGGAACAAAACTTGTAACAACAATGCGAGATAAACTTTCTTCTCTTGTTGAAGCTGCCTCTGTTATGGGGGTATTCATGGTAGGTGCTCTTATTGCAACAATGATTAACTTCCAATTTACTGCAGCACCAAAAATTGGTGATAAAGTAATTGACATTCAAGATTTGTTTAATCAAATTTTCCCACGTTTAGTACCAGCATTGTTCACAGCAGGTATCTTCTGGTTATTAGGACGTAAAGGAATGACTTCTACGAAAGCTATTTTAGTTATTGTTGTTTTCGCACTTGCTATGGCTTTCTTTGGAATTCTAGGAGTTTAGTAGGCAAAATATGGCAAAAAATTTAATTTTAGTAAGTCATGGTACTTTTTGTGAAGAATTGAAAAATAGTACTGAGATGATTATGGGACCCCAAACAAATATCTATCCTGTACCTTTACTACCTTCAGAAGGTGCGGAAGACTTCAAAGAAAAATTTCTTTCAGTTGTTGAGAACTTAGATGATTACATTGTTTTCGCAGATTTATTAGGAGGTACACCTTGTAACGTGGTGTCACGTTTATTGATGGAGGGATACCATTTCGAACTTTATGCAGGTATGAATATGCCGATGGTTATTGGTTTTCTAAACGGTGTTTTGTTAGGTTCTGAAGTTGATATCATCCATTATGGTAAGGAAAATATTCATCGTGTGAATGATTTATTATCTGACGATAGCGAGGATGATGAGTAGTCATTTGTTAGTTTCTATCCTGGTTCTAAGACTAGGGGAAACATGATTTCCGGTCGCTAATATCTAATTAGTTTCCTAGCTTAATTAAACAGCTAACTAAAGCAGAATTTGTTACATGATTATAAAGTTCCCCAATCTTATGCAAAAGAAAGTTTGGGGGACTTTTAAGCTTAAGAGGTCAACTATAATTAGATGTTGGATGATTTTATCGGTTTATTAAATGTATGTGTTAGCAACTAATTGTTCAAATAATAGAATGATTGTTTGAAATGAGAATAGGCTCTACTGCTAAAGTAATTAGAAATTTTAGATAAGAATTAAAACGGTATATACCATTTACAAAAATGAACATTTAGCATATAATATAAATGAATGGAGGCGTTTTTAAATGACAAAGTATATTAAAGCAGATGAATTTTATTATCCATATCAAGTGAAAAAAGCTGGTTACCTAGCTATCGAAGGAGATACTTTTGGGAGCTGGCAGGCTGAAGTACCAAGTGATGCTGAAATCATTGATTATACTGGTTACAGTATTGCTCCTGGTTTAGTTGATACTCATATTCATGGTTTTGCTGGTGCAGATGTTATGGATAATAGTCAAGAGTCTTTGGAAACAATGAGTCAGGCACTTTTGGGAGCTGGGGTTACTAGTTTTTTACCAACTGGATTGACAGCATCATTTGAAACTTTAGATAATATTTGTCGTACTGCAGCTAGTTTTGTAGGTCAAGAAAGTGGAGCACGTATCCAAGGACTTTTCTTTGAAGGTCCATATTTTACTGAAAAATATAAAGGTGCGCAAAACCCTTCTTACATGCGTAACCCATCAATCGCTGAGTTAGATCAGTGGTTAGAAAGTTCAAAAGGATTGCTAAAAAAAGTTGCTTTAGCACCTGAACGTGATGAAGTGACTGAATTTATTAATTACGCACATAAAAAAAATGTTTTTGTTGCGTTAGGACATTCTGACGCTACTTATGATCAGGCTGCAAATGCCGTAGAAGCTGGAGCTTCAATTTGGGTTCATGCTTATAATGGTATGCGTGGACTTAATCATCGTGAACCTGGTATGGTTGGTGCAGTTTATGAACTTCCAAATACTTATGCAGAGTTAATCTGTGATGGTCATCATGTTCATCCATCAGCTTGTGAAATTTTGATGAATCAAAAACAATATGATCATGTTGTTTTGATCACTGATTGTATGAGTGCAGGTGGTCTTGAAGATGGTGATTATATGCTGGGTGAATATCCTGTTATTGTTGAAAAAGGGACAGCTCGTTTGAAATCTAGCGGTAGTCTGGCAGGATCAATTCTCCAATTGAAAGATGCTGTCAAAAATGTTGTTAATTGGGGTGTAGCTTCAAAAGCACAAGCAATTAGCATGGCTAGTTTGATACCAGCTATTTCTGTTGGTATTGATGATAAGTGCGGAAAAATTAAAGAAGGACATAAAGCTGATTTTATTGTTCTTGATAAGGACTTTGATTTGCGAGCAACTTATTTAGGTGGCGAAAAAGTCTGGAACGCCTAAACATGCGAGCCTGAGATGAGAAATCTTGGGCTTTTAGTTTTTGCTAGATGAAAACTGTTTTTTTATCTCGTCTTTGAATGCTGGATGCTGAAATTAGTGAAGATGAGATTTCAGCTATTAGTTTTTTGTTTGAACCTAGACACTAAAAGTCATTTGTGCTAAAATACTCTTTAAAGAGAGAAAGTCTCATGGTGTTTCTTAGCGAGTCCGAGGTGGTGGAAGTCGGATGAAACTGAAGTGGGTCGCTGGCGCTTTCGCTTAGCAAGGCTAAGTTAAAATCAGATAAATGAAGTAATAAGATAGGGTGGAACCGCGTTTTAACGCCCCTTATGAGGTATCATATGGGTGTGTTGGCGGTTTTTTATTATGGAAAAACGTTAGCCTCCAAGATACGTCGCAAAATTAGTTACTAAAATAAGGAGTAGATACATGTCTAAAAAATTGACGTTTCAAGAAATTATTTTGACTTTGCAACAATTTTGGAATGACCAAGGTTGTATGTTGATGCAAGCTTATGACAATGAAAAAGGTGCTGGTACAATGAGTCCCTACACCTTCCTTCGTGCCATTGGTCCAGAACCATGGAATGCGGCTTATGTGGAACCATCACGTCGTCCAGCTGACGGTCGTTACGGTGAAAATCCTAACCGTCTTTACCAACACCACCAATTCCAAGTGGTTATGAAGCCATCACCATCAAACATTCAAGAACTTTACCTTGAATCATTGGAAAAATTAGGAATTAATCCCCTAGAACACGACATTCGTTTCGTTGAAGATAACTGGGAGAACCCATCAACTGGTTCAGCTGGCCTTGGTTGGGAAGTTTGGCTTGACGGTATGGAAATCACTCAATTTACTTACTTCCAACAAGTTGGTGGTTTGCAAACAGGTCCTGTAACATCAGAAGTTACTTACGGTCTTGAGCGTTTGGCATCTTACATTCAAGAAGTGGATTCTGTCTACGATATTGAATGGGCACCAGGTGTTAAATATGGTGAAATCTTCCTTCAACCAGAATTTGAACACTCAAAATATTCATTTGAAATTTCTAATCAAGATATGCTTCTTGAAAACTTTGAAAAATTTGAAGCAGAAGCAAAACGTTGCTTGGATGAACACCTCGTACACCCAGCTTATGACTACGTTTTGAAATGTTCACATACTTTCAACTTACTTGATGCGCGTGGTGCGGTTTCTGTAACAGAACGTGCTGGTTACATCGCTCGTATTCGTAACTTGGCTCGTGTCGTTGCCAAAACATTTGTGGCAGAACGTAAACGCCTTGGTTACCCATTGCTTGATGAAGCAACACGTGAAAAATTATTGAAGGAGGATGTTGAATAATGGCTAAAAATTTACTTGTAGAACTTGGTTTAGAAGAATTACCAGCTTACGTGGTTACTCCAAGTGAAAAACAACTTGGCGATCGTATGGCAGCATTTTTGAACGAAAAACGTTTGGCATTTGAAGGCATTCAAACTTTCTCTACACCACGTCGTTTGGCTGTTCGTGTGAGTGGTCTTGCTGATGCGCAAACTGATTTAACAGAAGATTTTAAAGGTCCTTCTAAGAAAATCGCATTGGACGCTGACGGTAACTTCACAAAAGCGGCTCAAGGATTTGTCCGTGGTAAAGGGTTGACAACTGACGATATTGAATTCCGCGAAGTTAAAGGCGAAGAGTATGTTTACGTTACAAAACACGAAGCAGGAAAAGCTGCCAAAGAAGTGCTTATTGACATTCCAGAAATCTTGTCAGCAATGACTTTCCCAGTAAACATGCACTGGGCAAATAATACATTTGAATACATTCGTCCTGTTCACACATTGACTGTTCTTCTTGATGATGAAGCTCTTGACCTTGATTTCTTGGATATTCATTCAGGTCGTGTTAGCCGTGGACACCGTTTCCTTGGTCATGAAACAGAAATTGCTAGCGCTGATTCATACGAAGAAGATTTGCGTAGAGTCTTTGTTATCGCCGACGCTAAAGAACGTCAAGACATGATTGTTAACCAAATCAAAGACATTGAAAAAGTACAAAACGTCCAAGTTGAAATCGATGACGAATTGCTTAACGAAGTCCTTAACTTGGTTGAATACCCAACTGCTTTTATGGGAAGCTTTGATACGAAATATCTTGAAGTACCAGAAGAAGTGCTTGTCACATCAATGAAAAACCATCAACGTTACTTTGTTGTCCGTGACCAAGCTGGTAAATTAATGCCAAACTTCATCTCAGTTCGTAACGGTAATGCTGAGTACCTTGAAAATGTCATTAAAGGTAATGAAAAAGTGCTCGTGGCTCGTTTGGAAGACGGTGAATTCTTCTGGCGTGAAGACCAAAAACTTAAAATTGCTGACCTTGTGGCAAAACTTGACAACGTTACATTCCACGAAAAAATCGGTTCACTTTCTGAACACATGAAACGCAGCAAAGTAATTGCAGCTTACCTTGCCGAAAAAGCTGGGGCTTCTGCCGAAGAAAGCAAAGCTCTTGCTCGTGCTGCTGAAATTTATAAATTCGACTTATTGACTGGTATGGTTGGTGAATTTGATGAATTGCAAGGTATCATGGGTGAAAAATATGCCCTTCTTGCAGGCGAAGATGCCGCAGTAGCAACAGCTATTCGTGAACACTACCTTCCAAATTCAGCTGACGGTGACCTTCCAGAAACTAAAGTTGGTGCTCTTTTGGCACTTGCTGATAAATTGGATACTATCTTGTCATTCTTCTCAGTTGGCTTGATTCCATCAGGTTCAAATGACCCATATGCTCTTCGTCGTGCAACAGCTGGTGTTGTTCGTATCATGGATGCCTTTGGTTTGAAAATTCCAATGGATGAATTGATTGACAACCTTTACGCCTTGTCATTTGATAGCTTGACTTATGAACACAAAGCAGAAGTTATGGATTTCATCCGTGCGCGTGTTGAAAAAATGATGAGCAAATCAGTTTCTAAAGATATTAAAGAAGCTGTTCTTGCTGGTTCAAACTTTGTTGTGGCTGAAATGATTGAAGCTGCTGATGCTCTTGTTGAAGCAAGCAAAGCTGCTGATTATAAAGCCGCCGTTGAAAGCCTTTCACGTGTATTCAACCTTGCTGAAAAAACACCAGCTGACGTGACTGTGGATGCAAGCTTGTTTGAAAATGATGAAGAAAAAGCTTTGGCACAAGCTGCAGCAGAATTGAACTTGTCAGGTAGCGCTAATGATAAATTGGCACAATTATTCGCTTTAAGCCCAGTTATCGACAAATTCTTTGACAATACAATGGTAATGGTGGATAATGAAGCTGTTAAAAATAATCGCTTGGCTATCCTTGCTGAATTGACTGCAAAAGCTAGCAGCGTAGCAGCATTTAACAAATTGAATACCAAATAAGAAGTGGCATTTCGCTTGCCACTCCTGACACAGTTGGCTAAAATTTTGCTAATGACTGCTAAGTTAGCATTGTCATTTTAGAGGCGTAATAGCTAATTGATTTTCTGATTTGGTAAATTATAAGAAAGGAAAAAGCGTGTAGAATTTATGGATTTTATACGTTTGGTGAGTCTTACTCATGAATGAAAAAAAGATTCAACGCATTAATGAACTTGCGCGTAAGAAAAAAACAGTTGGTTTGACAGGTGCTGAAAAAGTTGAACAAGCTGAGCTTCGCAAAGAGTACATTGAAGGGTATCGTCGCTCACTTCTTCACCATATCGCAGGGATTAAACTTGTTGATGAAGAAGGAAATGATGTGACACCAGAAAAACTAAAACAACTCCAACGCGAACGTGGTTTGCATGGCAGAAGCCTTGACGACCCAAATTCGTAAGATAGGAATCCCAGTCAGTAATGACTGGGATTTTTGTGTACAATGAGAAGGAAAAATGTCCATTTTAAAGTGGACACTAAAAGGAGTTTGTGATAATTAGAAAACGCATACAATAATAAGTGTGAAAGGAAAATGAAGATGAATAAAAAACAATTACAATTTGATGGATTGCTAGCAGTATTGCATCAGAATTCAGATTATATCACGGCAAAATCTTTATCCGAACAATTGAATTTATCTGAAAAAACGGTTTATCGTCTTGTAAAGGAAATAAATCAAAACTATTTTCCTGATGAACTTATCATAAAAAAGAGAGGACGTGGTTTTAAACTTAATAGACTTAAAAATTATGATACTTTAATAAATTCTAAGCAAAATGATTTTACACCAGCTAGTAGGCAAATTCAAATTTTGGAGAGATTGTTAACGATATCACCTAAAAAATTACTTATATATGACGTAGCACAAGAGTATTATGTCAGTGATTCCGTTATTATGAAAGATAAAATCGAGATTCAAAAGCGACTCAATCCCTTTCATTTAAAAATCTCAACTCGGACAGGCTATATTTTTATAACAGGTTCAGAATTGGATATTCGTAGAGCATTAGCGGATTTGGTACCGACGTTTAGCATGATTGATATTGACAATTTGTCTAATACTACTAACCAAAGTCATTTTGATTTAGAGCTTGCCAAAATTATTTTGGAAGAAATTGACCAAATTGAGACGGATTTACAGGCAAGGTTACCATACCCATACAATGTTAATATTTTTTCTCATCTTTACATTATGCTTGAACGGTTAAAAATTTCTAGTCGTAAAATCGCTAATGCAGAAGTAGTGGATATCAAGATGACAGATTACGATGACTCAATTCTCAAAGAAAGTAAAAAGATTATAAATGATATTGGGAATCGTTTAGGGAGGAGTATTGATGATTTAGAAATTAATTATCTCTATCAATACTTGTATTCGTCAAGATTTCAACTTAGTACACATCAGCAAAAAATTGAATTTTCAACGCGTGTTGTTTCTGTAACAAAATTTTATTTTAAAAAGATGGAAATGACAAAGTTAGAATCAATAAATGAACAATCTCCTATGTTTATTGATTTGGCAAACCATATCAGTCCATTGTTAAGAAGATTAGATAATAAAATTTATATCAAAAATAATATGTTGCATGATATTAAAGACCGTTATACTGATATTTTTAATCAGACAGAGAAAGTTTCTCTGGAGATGACAGAACAATTTGGTTTTTCAATGTTAAGTGCTGATGAAATTGGCTTTTTGACGTTATATTTTGTTCGTTTCAAAGAATTAAACCCAACTCCCATAAAAGCGGTTGTGATGTGTTCATCTGGAATTGGCATTTCAGAACTGCTTAAAGTGAAAATTGAAACGGCTTTTCAAAATCTTGATATTGTTAAAGTAGTATCTTCTCAAAATATCAAAGAAATTTTACAAAATTATCCAGATATTCAATTGGTTATCACGAGTGTTAGTTTGCAAGAAATGTTAAACGTAAAGACAATTCTTGTAAGTGCCTTATTAACAGATGAAGATAAAAAGAATATTCAAAATGCAATAAGGGAGATTAATTATGGTAACTGATTTATATCAATACGTTTCTAACCAAAATTTCAATAATCGGCAAGAAGTTTATGAATATTTAGCATCTCAAATTGACAGTCAAACCCTAAGTCAGCAAGAGATAGAAAGTAAATTCCTAGAACGTGAAGCGATGGGAAATATTGAAATCGCACAAGGTGTTGTTTTACCGCATTTTGAAGGAGCTATTAACAGAAATAAAATAATAATTATTAAACCTAAACATACAATTGTAGATTGGTCGGATACTATTGTGCAGGTTGATTTAGTTATCGCATTGATGTTAACAAATGGAAGTGATAAATCAGAAGTGATAGATTTTGTAAAAAATTTAGCATCAGATGATTTTATTGAAAAATTAAAACATAAAAATTTAAGTTTTTAGAGGTACTCATAAGTAATAGAGGGGGATTTTATGTACTTTGATAAAAGATTATGTATGTTTCATCAAATATTTGCTACTCAGGATGAATTGTTTGAAACAATGTTCAAAACAATGTTTCATGCTGGTGTAGTTAAAAGTGATTATTTAGAAGGAATTAAAGAACGTGAGGAAGAATATCCAACGGGATTATTGATTAATGGTATAGGATTTGCGATTCCTCACACTGATTCAAGCAAGGTTAATTATTCACAGATCTGCTTTGCATCATTGAATCAACCTGTTGAGTTTTTAAACATGGGAGATAAAAATGAAAAGATAAAAGTTGAACTAGTATTTATGTTAGCTATGAGTCAACCGCATGAACAAGTACAAATATTACAAAATTTAATCGCATTGTTTCAGAATAAAGAAGCAATTAATGCACTTAAACAATGTGAAAACGAAGAAGAATTTATGGGTATTTTAAATAGAAATGGAATTTATTAAGAGAGGGTAAAAAAATGGTTGAAGCATTACAATGGTTTATTGGTTTGGGATCAACAGTTTTCCTGCCGATTATAATAATTATTATAGCATTATGTTTTGGGGTTAAATTATCAAAGGCTGTAATTTGTGGAATTACAGTTGGCATTGGTTCGATTGGATTGGATTTAGTTATTGGATTATTGTCATCAAATTTAGGAACAGCTATTCAAACAATGGGAGAAAAATATGGCAACTCATTAAGTATTATGGATATTGGTTGTGGAGTTGGTGGCCCGCTCGCATTCTCTACAACTTTAGGTGTTTGTATTATACCAATTTCATTAGGTCTTAATCTAGTTTTTGTTATGCTGGGTTGGACCAAAACATTAAATGTAGATATTTGGAATTTTTGGTTTCCAGCGTTCTTGGGGTTAGTTGCTAATGCAATTAGTGGAAGTTTTTGGGTTGGCCTTTTAGGAATTATAGTAGCACTTATGATGCAATGGTTACTTGCAGATTTATTCCAAGAGAAAATTAGCAATTTCTTTGGTTATCCGGGTATTGCTATTACGCATATGATGGCTTTATGTGGCACTATTTTTGCCATTCCTGTTAATTGGTTATTTGATCATATTCCAGGTTTGAATAAAATTGATGCAGATGCGGAAACAATTGGTAAAAAATTTGGCATCTTTGGTGATACAGTTATTATGGGATTAATTATTGGTATAGGTGTAGGTTTTTTAGCAGGATATGATCTTGCTAAGATTGGTCAATTAGGAATGACGACAGCAGCTGTTATGAAAATTATGCCAAAAATGGTTGCAATGTTTATGGAAGGGTTGATGCCTGTTGCCGAGGCTGCAAAAAATTGGACCACTAAACATTTAAATGGCCGTAGCGTTAACATTGGTATGGATGCAGCACTTACTGTCGGTCATCCTACAGTGATGACCACTACCTTAATTATGGTACCTATATCATTATTACTAGCAATTATTTTGCCTGGAAACAAGACATTACCATTTGGTGACTTAGCTTTTTATGCATTTGCCATTGCATTAATGGTTCCTTTCTTTAAAGGGAATATTGTGAGAAGCATTTTAGGATGTAGTTTATATATGGTGACAATGTTATATTTGTCAACTTGGTTAGCACCAGTGATTACAAATGTATTTAAACTAGCAGAATATAATGTTGGTACTGCTGGTTTGGTAACATCAGTTAACTGTGGATTATGGCCTGTTGCACTATTTACAATACTGTTAAAATCAATTGGATGGATTGGGTTAGTTATTATTGGGATTATAGTGTTAGGTTCATTGATTTACGTGAATAAAATAAGAAAATCAACAGTGAAATAGTCTAGTGGTAAAAAGTCAAGAGAGGCGTTATCATTCTAATTACTAATACAACAAAGAGCTGTGGTTAGAGTCTTCTTGAAATCGTCAAAGCGATTGGAAGAAATACTACCCCACAGCGCTGAACTAAGTATAAAACAAATCTAAAAATAATAAAAGAAAGGTTTTATATTAGCGGGAGCTACCCGCTAATATAAATATAAGGAATAACAAATGAAAACTTTATTAATCGTATGTGGAGCAGGTCATGCAACTTCAACAATTGCAGTTGCAAAAGTACAAGAATGGTTAAACAATAATGGGTATACGGACGTTAAAATTTATCAATCTAAGTTGGCCGATGAGTTGAATAAAATTGATGATTATGACGCTGTTATTTCAACGACAATTGTATCTGAATCCATTAAAGATAAGGTTATTAATGGATTACCTTTATTAACAGGTGTTGGAGTCGAACAATTGTATAAGGATTTAAAAGAAAGATTAGGTTTGTAGTATGAACATTTATCATGATAACATTTCTTTTCAAACAGTTATGGGGAGGCCATCTTATCACGATATTAATCAGCATTTGATTGACTGTGTAAAGAAATCGAACATCAAAGATGGGTTGATAACAGTTTCAAGTGCACATACAACATGTTCATTGTATTTTGATGAAACTATGCATGATACTAATTTTTATGGTGATGAGTATTTACAAGTTGATATTAATAATGTTTTAGAACGTTTAGTCCCTAAGATGACAAGCGAGAACCAATATAACAGTCCAGGACCAAAACATATTGAATTTGGATTAAGTTTAAGTAATTCGGATTACCCATCTGAAAAATGGACAATGTTGAATACAGATGCTCATATTAGGTCATCAATGTTTGGAAATCCCTCTCTTACGTTTATTATCCGTAACGGAGACATACTGTTGGGAAATTTAGGACGAATATATTTTGTTGATTGGGATCAATTAAGAGAAAGGACAAGAATGGTTAATGTAATGATTTTAGGGGAATAGGGTGTCGAAAGTTAACTTTATTACAGGGAGGTAATTTTAATGATTATATCACCATCATTATTAAATGCAAATACTTATGATATGGTTAAACAATTAAAAGAAGTTAGAAATGCAGGAGTAACATATTTACATATTGATGTGATGGATGGGCATTTTGTGCCGAATCAAGCATTTGGGTCAAACACAGTTAATGATTTAAAGTCAAAAACAGAGTTTGTTTTAGATGTCCATTTGATGATAGAGAATCCCGAAAGATATATTGATAATTATAAAAATGCCGATATTATTACTGTGCATTACGAATCAACGAGACATCTTTATAAGGTTATACAAATGATTCACGCATTAGGAAAAAAGGCAGGTGTAGCAATTAATCCTGCTACACCAGTATGTATGATTGAAGAGATACTCCCACTTGTGGAACAAGTATTAGTTATGACTATTAACCCTGGAGTACCTGGCCAAAAATTTATAAATTCAACTCTTCATAAAATGAAAGACCTATCACAACTAAAAAAAGATAATAACTTTCATTATGATATTCAAGTTGACGGTAATATTACTGATGAAACAATCATAGAATGCCTAAGAGCGGGGGTGAAAGTGTTTGTGTCCGGTGGATATATTTTTAATGGGAATATTACAGAAAGAATTCAAAATCTATTAAAACAAGGTGATAAATATGAGTGTAAAAGATAATTTAGAAACTATTTTAAATGAATTGAAACAAAACAGTCAGATAGTAAGTGATGGTGAATTTCAAAATTTTATTAAAGAAATAGTAAAAGCGAATCACATCTATTTATTAGGAAAAGGGCGATCTGGCTTGATTATTTCCGCATTTGCGAATAGGCTTATGCATCTTGGACTTTCGGTTAGCTTAGTTGGAGAAATTACTTCTCCTCGTACAAATGCAGGAGATTTGCTTGTTATTGGGTCGGGTTCAGGAGAAACGCTCAGTCTTTTACCTATTGCACAAAAAGCAAAGGCTAAAAATGTAAGAGTAGCACTCATAACAACAGACCGAAATTCCAGAATAGCTTCTTTGGCAGATAGTATAGTTGCTTTGCCAAGAGATTCTAAATTATTTGGGAAAAGTAGGCAACCGATGGCTTCTGCTTTTGAGCAACTTTCATTTATCGTTTATGATGCAATCATATTAGAATTAATGCAAATATTAAACGAAAACTCAAATAGCATGTGTCATAGACATGCGGATTTGGAGTAATTAAAGTGGGCTCGTAGCACTTGACAAATGTTACACTCGGCAAAAAATCAAATTCTGATACTCCTTGTTCTCATACTGACTAAAAACACGTTTTTTGGGGATCCATTGTCGAAGAACAGCAATGTCTGATTTTGACTGTAAATGAGTCTTACAAAGTGAAAATCGCTACAAATTTGTGGTGATTTTTCTTTTTAGGGTCTCTCAAATCATTGATGTAGCGTAAGCGCCCAATAACAAGGTATATTAAAATCTTCCAAAGTTCACTGACTCTGGAAGATTTTGTTATCTACAATTTTGTTGTACCTTCTCTGCCTATGGCAAATAAGCCTCTAGAACTTCCTTTTTGGCGAATATCTCCTCATTCGGAAGATTCTCTAGTAGGTAACCTATATATTTTTCGCTATCCAAGTGATGTCGCTTAGCTGTTGCCAATAGAGACATAATGATAGCACTTGATTTAGCACCCTCAAAGCTTTGTGAAAAGAGCCAATTTTTATGTCCCATAACCAAAGACTTGATCGTACGTTCCGCCATATTATTGGATAAGACGAGACTACCATCTTTAAGTACAGTTCTAAACGTTTCTTCGTACTTAAGGCTATATTCAATGGCACGTCCCAACTTAGAGTCTGGAAGAACAGCCTGCCTGCGACACCAGTCAAAGAACTCTGTCATCAAAGGTTCTAACTCATCTTGACGTTTCATCAGGCGATCTTGTAAGGATAAATCAGCCCATGATTCCTCTAAGGCAAACATCTTATCACAATAGTACAGGCCTTTGAACGCCAGAGAATTCCTATTGGCTTGCTTTGGTGTTGCTTCAAAAAATTTCCGTCTCACATGTGCCCAACAACCAACTAACTTGGCATTCCCCAATTGACGATAAGCCCCATGCATATCGCAATGAACATAACCAGCGTAATCACCTAGAAATTCTTGGGCAACTAGTCTGCTACGACGTTTATCGTGAGGATAAAGCGTTATTCCTTTGTAATGAAAAAGTTAAAGAAATTGTTAAACATAAACTTACCTTATTTATGAATATAGACAGTTCTTTAAAATAAGGAGAGTCTCATGAAAAAAACATTGATTTTGATTGCAGGACCTCCAGCAACTGGGAAAACATATTTAGTTAACTTAATTACAGAAATTCAGCCCAAATTATATAAAATTACTCCTGATGAACTTAAAGAGGATATTGCTGATAGTAAGGGATTTAATAATCTTGTTGAGAAAGCAAGTTTGGAAAACATTGTTTGGAAAGCATATTATCAAGCAATTGATGCCTATATGATGGTAGGTAAGAAAGTAATTTTGAGTGAGTACCCATTCTCAAATAAACAAAAATCACAATTAAATGAGTTAGCAAAAAAGTATTCTTATGATATCTTAACGGTAAGGTTAGTTGCTGATTTTGAAGTTCTTTGGGAAAGACGCCTTAAGCGTGATAGGGAGGAAGATAGGCACCTAAGTCATATTATGACACACTATCATTTCGGAGATACACTTGATAATAGAGAACTAGCTGATAACCAAATCACAAAAGTTGGCTTCCGGAATATAATTGATACTAGAGATTATAATCATTTTGAATTAGGAAAGCTATTCGAATTTAATGTCAGTGATTTTAGTAAAGTTGATTATTCCTCTGTTCTAGATTATATTGCTAATCTGTAGATTACTTCCTCGTTGCTAATTTTAGAAATCGAATTCATAATAAGAACGATTGTTTCAAGACAATGTGTTTTTGACGGGGGTAAAACGTCGAGAATCAGCCTCTTATGAGGCTGATTTCATAAATTTTTAACTTTTTTATTGAAAAGTTTATCACGTTAAGAGACAGGCTCTTTAGAGTCGTATCTTTAATATTTGATAAAGAAGATAGGACAAACAATGAAATTTTTCTTAGATACAGCTGATGTTTCGGCGATTAAAACGAT
>OODN01000590.1_pt1 | contig 19097 bp, 13 predicted proteins | sample 1671651 | NCBI WGS metagenome assembly OODN01 (sample SAMN06348178, study PRJEB24527) | human gut metagenome | biome: human gut; feature: ankylosing spondylitis patient; material: feces | host: Homo sapiens | place: China | collected 2015-10 | reverse complement strand
CATCAGCTTTTACAGTCCTACTCAACTGTGCGGAGGTGGGACGACGAAATCGAATTCTAACGAATTACCGATTTCTGTCCCACTCTCTTTTTTTCCTAAAAAATGTAGCGCAATCGTAAACTAACAGAAAATTGTTTGAAATGCAAAGAATTGTATATATTTATTATAATATGTTTGCAGGAGTCAAGAGAGCCCTCTATTGCTAGGTCCATAGAGAAGGCAATTATGGGTAAAGAGGTATAAAAATGCAAAATAGAAAGCGTTTGCAAAAAGGTTGAGAAAGGTGTAAACTGGAGATATAAAAATCAAAAATAGTGCTATTTTGTCAGAAGTAGTGCAAAAATAAAGGAGATTTGCCATGAAAAAATGGTTGTTAAAACTCTCATTGGTAGCGATGACACTCTTACTCCTACCGATTCAAGCTGTTCAAGCCTGTTGCGGTTTTATCATTGGTCGCCAATTGACCAAGGATGGGACCACTCTCTTTGGTCGGACAGAAGACTACCCTTACTATCCAAATGGTGGAAAGCACAACAAAAACTTTGTAGTTGTTGATGCGAAGAACTATAAGGAAGGGGATCAACTGGAAGACGAATCTAATGGTTTTACCTATCCACATGCTGCCAGTGAAATGAAATACACAGCGACTTATGACTCTGCTCGTGGAGATGGTAGTAACGGTGCCTTTGGTGAACATGGATTTAACGAAGCCGGTGTCTCTATGACCTCAACTGTTACAGCAATTCCAAATAAAAAAGTCTTGAAGACTGACCCATTGACAGAAAAGGGAATTCCAGAAGCTGCTATGTTGGACGTGGTTTTACCACGCGTTAAGTCTGCTCGTGAAGGAATCGAACTACTTGCGAAAGTCATTGAAGAAAAAGGTTCAGCTGAGGGGAATACAGTTGTTATTGCCGACCAGAAAGAAACTTGGTACATGGAAATTCTTTCTGGACACCAATATGTAGCTGTTAAAGTTCCAGAAGATAAATATGCAGTTTTTGCCAATACCTACTACCTTGGCCATGTAAACTTGAATGACACTGAAAATGTTATTGCTTCAAAAGATGTTGAAAAAGTAGCTAAAGAATCAGGTAGTTACAAGACTGATAAAGATGGCAATTTCCATATCGCTAAATCTTATGGACCAGAAAAATATGCTGAAGGAGACCGTTCACGTACTTACGCAGGAATCACTCTTTTGGATCCAAAATCAAAAGTGACTTATGAAGATGATGAATACGAACTCTTCCGCTCACCAACAGATCCAAACAAGAAATTTACTTTGGAAGATGCCTTTGCTCTCCAACGCAACCGTTTTGAACATTTGAATGGTCGTTTTGTTCCAGACGATCAAATTGGTGTCAAGAAACAAGGGGATAATGGTAGCAACGATGCGGTTCGTAAAGACCAATACAAGTATGCTTTAGGAAACGAAAACGTCATCGATGCCCATGTTTACCAAATCAATCCAAACCTTCCAAAATCATTTGGTGGTACGTTATGGCTTGGTATGGGACCATCTCGGAACACTCCTTATGTTCCATTCTATGGTAATCTAAAAGATACTTACAAAGCCTTCAAACCTCAAACAGCAACTTATGATCCAAATTCATGGTATTGGACAGTATGGCACATTGACAACATGGCGATCAATAACCAAGATGTCTTTGGAAAATCAGTTCAAGATCACTGGAAAGCTCTTGAAAAACAATTGATTATTGAACAAGAAGCTAGTGATGCGAAATATAAAGCTTTGAAAGATAATCCGGAAGCTGCTAAAGCAGTAGAAGACGAAGTTACAGCAAATGCTCTTGCACTTTCTAAAAAACTATTTGAACACTTCAAATCTTATGAAGCAGATATGCATGCGCATTTGATTGAGTTAGGTCGTAAAGATGATCCATATCGTGCCTCTAAGCCGGATGATTACAAAGATCCAGAACCTGAAAAACCAGTTCAACCGGAGAAACCAGTAGAACCTGAAAAACCAGTTCAACCTGAAAAACCAGTAGAACCAGAAAAACCGGTTCAACCTGACAAACCAGTAGAACCTGAGAAACCAGTTCAACCTGAAAAACCAGTACAGCCAGAAAAAACTCAGCCAATTCAAACCAAAGTCAATGAAGAAGGCAATCCAAATAACCGCTTCGGTTATGCAGCTACAAAAGATAAGGAATCTTATGTTTCTACTAAAGTTGAAACATTTGTGAAACCAGAAGCAAAAGCTCAAGATCCATCCGAAGCAGTTTCAGCTGGTAATGGTGGCAATGAGAACAATCGTTTTGGTTCATCTTTTGCGAAAGCAACTGTTGAAACTTTCCCAAATACAAATTATTCTTACAATGTTCATCCTTAAACAATAAGAATAAAAAGTAAATTGGACCAAGTCCAATGAAACGAAAGAGGCCGGATTTTTATCCAGCCTCTTTTTTATAAAAAAAGACTGACCATTGTAAGGCAACAAAGCTCTCACATGATATGGCCAGTCTCTTTTGTATTCTGAGATTTGAGAATGATTAGTCTACAGTTTGTTCAGATGCTTCTAATTTTTTTCCAAGGTCGATAATATATTGTTTGAGATCATCTTTGACTTGAGGGTGTTTCAAGGCATAGTCGATCGAAGTTTTCATGAAGCCGAATTTATCACCTACATCGTAGCGTTGGCCTTTAAATTCACGGGCAAAGACTCGTTGGGTCTTATTGAGGGTATCGATTGCATCTGTCAATTGAATTTCATTGCCAGCACCTGGTTCTTGATTTGCAAGAATATCAAAGATTTCAGGAGTCAAGAGGTAGCGTCCGATAATAGCGAGATCACTTGGAGCGTCCTCTGGGTTTGGTTTTTCGACAAACGTTTCAACGCTATAAAGACCGTTAATACCTTCTCCTTGAGGTGCGATCACACCGTAAGATGAAACTTCTTCGTGAGGGACTTCCATCACAGCGATGGTTGACGCATGGGTTTCATCGTAGTCGTTCATCAATTGTTTGGTCAATGGCAAGGCATCATCATTAGTGATGTCCATCAGATCATCTCCCAACATAACGACAAAAGGCTCGTTTCCAACAAAGGCTTTGGCTTGAAGAACAGCGTCCCCTAAACCTCGAGGGTGACTTTGGCGGATGAAATGAAGATTGATCGCTGTTGTATCATTGACCAACTTGAGTAAGTCAGTCTTGCCTTTTTGCTCGAGATTGTATTCCAATTCGAAGTTAGAATCGAAATGGTCTTCGATCGAACGTTTGGCCTTCCCTGTTACGACAAGGATTTCTTCAATCCCAGATTTCAGAGCCTCTTCTACGATAAATTGGATCGTAGGTTTGTCAACGATTGGCAACATTTCCTTTGCCAAAGCTTTGGTAGCTGGGAGGAAGCGTGTCCCCAAACCAGCCGCAGGAATGACTGCTTTTCTAACTTTAGTCATATAGTTTCCTTTCTAAAAGGTAGGATTGATGATAGGGTGGTTGACTTATTTCCACTCATTTTCTTCTTTAAATTCATTGCTCATCATGTGGTGGATGGCTTCGCGGATATCTTTTCCTTCATAGATGACTTGGTAAATGGCTTGTGTAATCGGCATGTAGACATCCAATTCTTGGGCCAGCTCGTGGGCGACTTTGGTCGTAGAGATCCCTTCAATGATCATGCCCATGTTGGCTTCGATATCTTCCAATTTTTCGCCACGTCCGAGAGCATCCCCAGCTCGCCAGTTGCGAGAGTGAACAGAAGTTCCGGTAACGATCAGGTCACCAACCCCAGACAAACCACTATAGGTCAATGGGCTAGCTCCGAGCTTAACGCCAAGGCGCGTGATTTCAGCGAGACCGCGCGTGATGATGGCTGCTTTGGCATTGTCCCCATAACCAAGACCGTGCAGGGCTCCAGCTCCGACCGCGATGATATTTTTCAAGGCTCCAGCAGTTTCCACTCCGATAACATCTGTATTGGTATAGAGGCGGAAGTAGTGATTGCTAAAGAGTTCTTGAACATAGCGTGCAGCTTCTAAATCTTTTGAGGCTGCTGTAATGAGGGTGATATCCCGTACGATAGTCTCCTCTGCATGACTCGGTCCAGAAACGACCACTACTTCACTGCGAAGAGAAGCAGGGATTTCTTCTTCAAGGATTTGAGAAATCCGATCGTGTGTACCAGGTTCTAGCCCTTTAGAAGCGTGCATGACTGTGACAGGGTGATCCAGTGTTTCAGCGACTTGTTTAGCGACCAAGCGGGTCACCTTTGTAGGAACGACAAAAAGGATGGCATCCACACCGTCTAAAGCAGCTTTCAGATCAGTCGTAGCGGTAATTTGATCGCTAATAACGATATCTTTGAAATAGCGTTGATTGGTATGAGTGGTATTAATTTCATCGATTTGTTCTTGGATATTTCCCCAGAGACGGACTTCATGGCCGTTATCATTGAGGACTTGTGAAAGGGCTGTTCCCCATGAACCAGGACCCAATACTGCAACGGTTTGTTTTTCCATTGTATCTTCCATTTCTATGTCTATTTTTTCAACAAGGCTAGGAATCTAGCGCTTGCACCTTCGAAACGGCCTAATGTGTGCCTTGAAGGACGATTCTATTTTCCTCTCTATTTTAACATAATATAGGTAAAAAAACTTGTATGATCATCAATTGTTTTGTGAGGAAGGTGAGGGTGATAAATAAAATCTATCACGGTTTTAAAAAATACATATTAGACACTATCACTAATGGGTGGTAAGATAAGTAGTAGTTAAAATGAAGGAGGAATGAATATGTGCAGAACAATTGTTGGAGTATCCGCTAATCTCTGTCCGGTGGACCCGGAAGGGAAAAACCTTCATTCCTCCGTGTCTAGTCAATTTGCGGAAGGGATCCGTCAAGCAGGTGGACTTCCAATGGTCATCCCGATGGGAGACCCTTCCTTGGTTAAGGACTATGTTGAAACGATTGACAAATTGATCCTAAGTGGAGGCCAAAATGTCGATCCTAGTCTCTATGGCGAAGAAAAAACCATCGAAAGCGATGATTACAATATCGAACGGGATCAATTTGAGCTTGCCCTACTGAAGGAAGCAGTTCGCCAAAACAAACCGGTTCTAGGAATCTGCCGTGGGGTTCAGTTGATCAATGTAGCTTTTGGAGGGACACTTAACCAAGAGATTGAAGGGCATTGGCAAGGTCTTCCATTTGGGACTTCCCATTCTATCGAGACTAAAAAAGGTAGTGTGGTAGAGCAACTCTTTGGTCAGGCTAGTCAAATCAATTCCGTTCACCGTCAAAGTATCAAGGATCTTGCACCAAATTTCCGTGCAACCGCCTTTGATCCGCGTGATCACACCATCGAAGCGATTGAAGCAGTAGACGGCCATCGGATTATGGGCTTGCAGTGGCATCCAGAATACTTGGTCAATGAAGAAAAAGGAAATTTAGAACTCTTCCGTTATTTATTACAGGAATTATAAGAAAAAGAGAGGTTGGACTGGTATCAGCCTCTCTTTTAGTATGGTTATTACTATCTAGAAATAGTAAGGGTTTTGTGCTAGAATAGGAACTACAATTGGGAGGTATTGATAGAAATGAAACTTGCTAAGACAATGAACCTTAACTATTTATGGTTGCTTCTAGGTTCTTATTTTGTGGCCATGATGGTCAATCTATTGAGTTTTTCAACAAAGGAATTATTTCTAGAACTGGGTAAAGTGGGATGGACCCATACAGTGCTTGCTTTGTTCATTAGTTATCCTATTCTTTGGTTTTTGACGGAGAGTAAGAAGTATATCTGCATACAAAAATTGAATCTCTGGTTCGCGGCAGGTATCCTATTTATTTCTATTTTGAAAAGTCCGAGTCTCTTTATGTCATTGGGCCTAGTGTTGCTCTCACTGGTCTTGTTTCTATATTTTTATTTAGGAAAAGAAAAAATCGCTTATATCTTCTTAGCGGTAGATATCTTGTCTTTTCCGAAATTGTTGCTACAAACCAGTGCCAATCTTCAAGATAAGGAACTGGGAATCTTTACGTTTACGATTTCTGAATCGAAGTTGCCTACTTTGATTTGGCCAGTATTAGTAGCCGTTATCGTTGCCGTCCTGATCGGTTTTCTTCTCTCCAAGGTTTCTTTGGCTAAAGTTAATGAAACCTGGGTTCGAAGACTCACAGTGGTGACACTAATCGGTGGTATTTTCTATGTGCTCTATCTATCGATTGTTGCCTATTATAAGATTAAAGCCAATGCGGTTTCTTCCTTTGATATTGGAATCTTTTCACAGATGTTTGAGAGAATGAGACATGATTTTTCACAAGTTACCACCCTTGAAAGAGATAGGGCCTTATCGCATTTCGGAGTCCATATTTCTCCTATTTATTATTTGATCTTGCCCTTTTATATGCTATTTCCTTATGTGGAAACATTAGATATCGCTCAAACAGTGATTGTATTTTCAGCAGTTATCCCGCTTTGTTTGATTCTAAAGAAAATACAATTGCCAAAAGTCATGACGCCGCTCGTGCTTGCCCTCTTTTTTGTGACTCCGGTCATGACAACGAGTGGTGGATTCCATTTGCATGAAAATTGTTTTTTGCCTCCATTGATACTTTGGTTGTTCTACAGCCTGATTTCTCAGTGGCGTGGAAGAACTATCTTGTTCACCTTGTTGCTCCTTTTTGTGAAAGAGGATGCCTTTGTCTACGTGCTGTCCTTAGGACTTTATTTTGCTTTTCAACATCGTTTTACCTTCGAGGCTAAGTTTAAAAAGTGGTTGTATGTCAGCCTGTTTGCCTTGCCAATACTTTATTTTGCACTTGCCATGTTCCTCTTAGCAAGATATGGCGAGGGAGCTATGGTTTCTCGATACAATAATCTATTATTGAGTGGCGAAAACGGCCTCTTGATGGTTGTGAAAAATGTAGTCCTAAATCCGCTTTATGTTTTGGGAAGTTTATTTACAGCGAAAAGGCTTGGTTACCTCTTTTTGGTCCTATTTCCTTTTAGCTTTTTACCACTGATTCAGCGACGTTGGTCTACCTATTTTCTGATGCTGCCTCTTTTTCTCATTAATTTGTTGATGGATTGGCCTTACCAATATGATATTGGTTTTCAGTATAGCTATGGTTCGGTTACTCTTCTATTTTTGATGGCTTTATTGTCTATCGATCAATTAAGCAAGAACCAGTTGGCATCAGATAATGTATTGGTGGCTCTATTAGCTTCTTCCATCATTTTTTCAAGCGCCATTCTATATAGTTTCACGCATAATTGGAATTTTGAAATCCAATACTATCAAACACGCAAAGACTATTTTGATGGGCTCGAAAAGACCTTGCAGGCCATCCCTAAAGATAAAGCGGTCTTAGCAGCAGGTGGCTATACGCCAAGTCTTCGCAGTCATGAAAAATTGTATGATATTTTCTACCATAATAACAAAAAGCTTGATTCTAAGATTGACATAGTAGTAGTTCCAAGGGAAATGCAAGAGGAAAAAAATGGCTATTCTGAAACAGCCACTCTAAAACTCTATAAAGAATCAGGGTATAAAGAAAGCAACTTATCTACAAAAGATGTGCTGATTCTGGAAAAATAATTGTTTGAAAGAGGGAGACTTAGTTAGAAAAAATTTACAAGCCAAATAGCCCTTAAATCTACAAAAGATGGATTTTTTGTTCAATAACCTTGACTTCTTCACTATGTTTTGCTATATTATATGCGTTGATTTATAAAAAATCAGGCTGAAAAGGGAGAAAAAATGAAAAAGGTAGCGATTTATCTATCAATAGTGTTTTCGTTATTATTTGTATCTTTTACGCTTTTAACGAAAAGTGTCAGTGCAGAAACGTCTAAAAAAGTAGACGTGATTAATGTCATCAATTTGAGCAATGACTCTGGGGGAGAATTAACAGAGCCACTTGGATTGTATGATCGGTTTCGTGTGAATGCAACATTCGCATTGGAAGGAAAAGATGTTAAAGAGGGAGATACTTCTGAGTTAGTATTAGAAAATCCCTTAATCATTGATTCTACTAATTTTGAAATTAAGGATAAGAAAACTGGTAAGGTGATTGCCAATGCAGTGGTAGATAAAGAAACCGGTAAGATTGTTTTAACCTTTACAAAATTTGTGGAAACAAAAAATGATGTGTCAGGTTCTTTCTTCTTCTACTCAATGATAGACAGACAAAAACATCCCAAAGAGGGTGATGTTCCAGTTACTGTGAAGGTGAATAATAAAACTAAATTCACCGGTAAGGTAAAAGCCGGCGAAGTGGGCCAAGGCGGAAAATATATCGTCGCAAAATCAGGATGGGATGTCAACAAGGAACACAAGCAAATTGGTTTTAGAATCTCTGTTAACCGAACAGGGGAAGCTATTCCGAATGCAGTGATTACCGATACCTTGAAATCTACAGGGGTCACCTATACAGAAGGTAGCTTTAAAATTTATAAAGGGACCTTTAAATACGACAACGGCTGGAAGCTCGAGAACAAAACGGATGTCACCAATGATTACGCCATTAACGTTTCAGGAAATTCGTTTTCTGTCAACCTTGGTAGCTTGTCAAAAGATGATCACTTTGTGATTGAATATACAGCAGACTTGAGCTACATACCTGTAGATGGTGAAAAAATCGAAAATAATGTGACTATTTCTGGAAATGGTTCTGAAATTAACCATGCATCTAGTGCTGTCAAAATCCAAATTGCAGGTGGAACCGGAGTAGCTTACGACTTTGGAATCAAGATCCATAAAGTAGACGAAAATAATAAGTCTCTTAAAGGAGCTAAGTTCCAAGTCATTCGTGTAGCCAACAATCAACTGATTGGAGAGTTTGAAACAAATAAAGATGGTGAGATTGTTGTCAAAAACCTTTTGAGAGACCAATATATCATCAAAGAAATTTCAGCTCCAGAAGGTTATGACTTGGCAGCGGATACTGTTGTTGAAGCTAGTGAATTTCAGTCAAAAGATAAACCAGTCGACAAAACCATTGTAGACCAAAAGACAACCACTACAACAACGACAACTACAACCACTACAACTACAACGACTACTGCAGAACCAACGACAACTACAACAACAACTGCAGAGCCAACTACAACGACGACAACAACTGCAGAGCCAACTACAACGACGACAACAACTGCAGAACCAACGACAACTACAACAACAACTGCAGAGCCAACTACAACGACGACAACAACTGCAGAGCCGACGACAACGACGACAACAACTGCAGAGCCAACGACAACTACAACAACAACTGCAGAGCCAACTACAACGACGACGACTACTGCAGAGCCAACAACAACAACGACAACGACGACTACTGCAGAGCCAACGACAACAACCACAACCACTACAACAACAGAAGAGCCAACGACTACTTCAACTACGACAACAGAAGAGCCGACGACTACTTCAACTACGACAACAGAAGAGCCGACGACTACTACAACTACGACAACAGAAGAGCCGACGACTACTACAACTACAACAACAGAAGAGCCGACGACTACTACAACCACGACAACAGAAGAGCCGACGACTACTTCAACTACAACAACAGAAGAGCCGGCGACTACTTCAACCACAACAACAGGAGAGTCAACGACTACGACGACTACTGTAGAACCAACACCAACCACCACAACAACGACAACTCCAGAGAAACCGGTGACTCCAGGAAGTGAAGAATCAACCACGACGACCACAACTGGAAAACCAGGACCAAAAGGTGGAAACAATGGAGGAGGGCGTAAAGCGCTTCTTCCTAATACAGGTGAAGTTGCAGCAACTGGATTTGTATTCTCAGGAGCCTTTGTGTTAGCAGGTGCAGTCGTATTGAAACGAAAATTGTCTATTAAATAAACAATGAGTTTCTACATAAGGGGAGAGCATGAGCTCTCTCTTTTTTGGGAATGTATTATGGAGAAAAGGGATGAAATTATCAATCTTAATAACCCTCTTGAATGAGGAGCTGGTACTTCCTCAAACCCATCGTGAAATTTCTAATCAGCTTGAGCAAATGCTAGGGAAAGAGCTCTCTGATTATGAAATTCTCTACATCGATGATGGAAGTAGTGACAAGACCTTTGAGTTAATTGAAGAATTTGCAAGAGAAAACGACCGCATCAAATATATCCGTTTCAGTCGAAATTTTGGACGAGAGAGCGGTATCTTGGCTGGTTTTAAATATGCCAGTGGGGATGCGGTGATGGTCATGGACGGGGATCTCCAGCATCCACCATACTTGATTCCCTTATTCTTAGAAGCTTATAATGAGGGCTATGATATTGTTAGTGGCCAACGAACTCGTGAAGGAGAATCTTTTGTAGGAAGTTCCTTTGCACGTTTGTTTTACTTCTTGTCAAATCGTTCCATGGATGTGCATCTAACAGATGGAAAATCTGAATTAAGACTGCTTAGCCGAAAAGCCATGGAAGCCTTTGTGTCAATGCCAGAGTACAATCGCTTTAATAAAGGTTTGTATGAATGGATTGGTTTTAAAGAGAAAGTAATTCCTTATAAGAATGAAACCCGTAAGGCTGGAAAGAGCAAGTTTGGTTTTAAGAAATCTTTGAATTATGCGATTCAAGGAATTATTTCTTTTAATGACCGTCCTCTCCGTGTTTGTATTCAATTCGGTTTCATCTGTTTAGGGCTGGCTCTTTTATATCTAGTTTTTGAGTTGATGAAATATATCTTCGCTGCTGGGAATTATGTGAGTGGTTATTTCACAACGATTGCGGCTATTATATTATTTAGCGGAGTTCAACTCATCTTCATCGGAATTCTTGGAGAGTATATTGGCAAGATCTACTACGAAGTGAAGCGTCGTCCTCATTTCATCATTGAAGAGACCAATATCGAACAAGCGAAGAAAAATCATATCGGCTAAAGAAGATAGGAGAAAACATGTTAATCTGGTTCATGCGTTGGCAAGAGTTTTGGAAAAAACATCCAAAGAAAGTTCTCTATACTGCAAGTGCCCTGCTCCCAATGACCATTATGCTGGTTGTGTGGGCTTTTATAGGGATGTACCCTTTTGGGAGTAAGAGTCTGATGGCTGTTGACTTTGGACAGCAATATATCAGTTTCTTTGGCTTGCTAAAAAATGCCATCTTGACGGGGGATCTATCTAGTTTGAGTTATTCTTTCACCAAGTCTCTTGGTGGAGATATGATCGGTGTGCTCGGCTACTATTTAATGAGTCCCTTCAACATCATCTATATTCTAGCTCCCCTCAAATATTTTGGAGCAGCAGTATTTTTAACTATTTGGCTCAGATACGGGGCAATCGGTCTATCCTTTGCTTTCCTTTTAATCAAGCGCTACAAAGGATTAGAATCTAGAAAATGGTTGGTTCCATTATTCTCGACAGCCTATGCCTTGTCAGGAATGTTGGTTTCTTATCAGATGAACGTCATCTTCTATGATGCCATGATCATGCTTCCTATTGTGATTGTGTATTTGGAAGAATTATTAGATGGGAAATCTCCTTATCGCTATGCTTTTGCTCTGGGATTGACGGTCTTGCTTCAGTTTTATATGGGCTATATGATCTCCATTTTCATCGCTCTGTATGCCTGCTACTATGTATCGCCAAGATTGCTGGTTGAGGGAGATCTAAAGGCAAAGATTAAAAACTTTAGTATCCCTTTATTGCAAGCGGTGATCTATTCGATTATTGGGATTGCAACAGCTTCAGTCTTGCTCTTGCCTGTATTTTTCAACCTGATTGAAAGTAAGGGGCAAGTTGGTGGAGGCATGAGCTTCTCATTTGCCTTCCAAATTAACCCTTTAGATATTCTTTCTAAGTTGGTTGTTGGTGGCTTTGATACGACATCAGGGTGGTCAGCGGGTCCCAACCTTCCCAATATTTATATTGGAGCGCTCGGCTTTCTTGGTTTTATCTTTTATTTCCTATCGCAAAAAGTTGGAAAAGCCAAAAAATGGGCTGCAGGGATTGTTACCCTCATTTTCCTGATTTCCTTTGTCAATGAATTTGTCAGTAAGATATGGCATATGGGACAAAACCCAGCCGGTTTCTTCTTCCGTTTTTCTTGGCTATTTTCATTCTTTATACTAGTCCTAGCTTATCAAGCGATGAAGCAGAAGATCGTTATTTCCAAACGAACTAACTGCATCATCGGCTTGGGCTTGCTCTTGTCGGTGGTTTATCTCTATTTCCATCAGTATAGTTTTATCTCAAAGACCCAACCGCAAGCGATCAGTCGTTTCCTCTCTAAGTTCTCTATTCTAAGTGTTCTGGGAATAGCAGCAGTGACCTGCTTCATCTTCTATGCGTATTGGGAAAAATCTCAGAAGAGCCAATTGGAAAAAATGATTCGAATGGCTCTAGCAGCAGTATTTCTAGTACTAGCTGCCGTCTTATTAAAGACAGGTTATCTCTTGTCGCAAGTGGGGATTACAGCGATGCTCTACTTGAGCATTCTCTTCATCCTAAACTTTAAGATCTCACGTTTGTCCATGATTGTCGTATCTGTGCTGACAATTTTTGAGTTTGGCTATAATGCGTATTTGTCCCAAGTAACATTTGGGTATGATGATGTGCACAAGTTTGCAGATGCGACCGTTTCGGTCAAGCGCGTGACAGACAATATCCAAGAAAATGCAGATCAAAAATTCTATCGGATTGCCACGGATTTTGCCTATTCCAGAACAGTTCCTTCCTTGGTGTCCTATCCGGGTCTAAGTACCTTTAGTTCAAGTTTGGAACGTAGCACCATGGATCACTTTGCTTTCATGGGAGATCTTGGCGTTAATGCGGCGACCCAATATTCAAATGGGACACCTTTGACAGATGCTTTATATGGTGTTCGTTACTTTATGAGTGCCAAGGATTTTGATCCCAAAGATATTGAAGCCAATCCGGATAAGATGTACTTTTATCGATTTACAGACCGCTTTGATCTGCATCGCTATTTCACAGACAAGGTTTATGAGGACAAGCGTTATGTCGTCTATAAGAATCCAAATTCCTTCCCACTTGCATACGGGACTAACAGCCTGGTAAGAAATATTCAATTTGGTGCCAATAATGCCTTTGCTAACCAGAATATCATTTTGAACTCCATGGAGGGGCATCAAAAGGCCAATAATGATACCGTTGAGTACTTTAAACCCTTGGCGTTCAGCTCGATCGAGACAGAAAATGTGATCGAAGAAAAGGTTAATAAGGAAACGGGAGAAGCCATCTATAAGAGAGCGGATTCGTCAAAAGATGCCATTATTCGTTATAAGGTCACTCCACGTACCAATTACACCTATTATTTCTTTACTCCTGTATCTTTGATCCAAAACCAAGATTACTCGGTTTTACTCAATAATAAATGGTTGCTCAATGCTAAAATTTTCACGCAAAGACAAATTTGGCAGTTGACAGATCAAACTGAAAACCAAGAAACCGTTATTGAATTTAGATTTAGAACAGATCACATCGATATGAGCAATGCAGGTGTTTATCGCGCCGACGTTGATCAGATTCAACAGGTATTAGAAAACCGGAAGAAACAAGGTTTACAAGTAACCAAGTTTTCAAATACCCATATTGTTGGCGATGTGTCTATCACAGATGATAGTAACTATATGATGACTTCCATTCCATACAGCGATGGCTGGAAAGTGAAAGTGGATGGGAAGTTTGTCAAAACCGAAAAAGCATGGAATGCATTCTTATCCTTCCCAATCTCAAAGGGAAATCATAAGGTTGAATTCGTCTTTAGACAAAAAGGCGTGATCCTGGGTGCCTTGCTATCTATTGTTTCTGTTGCTTACCTCGTCATTCAAATGAGACGAAGCAGAAGTAATGAAGGACAATAAGGTGTGAGAGTATCAAAAACTGTGATCAACACAAAAAAGGATCGCATCCAATGGGATGCGATCCTTTTTTATATGATCCGCAATGCAAACGATTAGTTATTAGAAATCTTGCGTTTCAAGATGACGGCTCCTGATAGGATAGCAACACCGATCAAGATGACACCAGTAGCGACTGCTTCACCTGTTTTTGGCAGGAATGTCTTGCGACCTCCGTTTGAAGTTGTGGTGCCAGAATCATCTGGGTTACCAGGTTTGGTCGTATTCGTTGTTGGCCCTTCTGGAGTTGTTGTCGTAGTGGTCGTTGGAGTCGGCACTGGTTTTTCAGACGTGGTTGTAGTCGTCGTTGTAGTTGTTGTCGTAGTCGGCGTAGGTTTTGGACCTTCTGTCGTCGTTGTTGTAGTTGTTGGCTCTTGAGTCGTCGTAGTCGTTGTTGTAGGTTCTTCAGTTGTTGTTGAAGTTGTTGTTGACTCTGGAGTTGTTGTAGTGGTAGTAGGTGTAGGTTCCTCAGTTGTTGTCGTAGTCGTTGTTGGCTCTTGAGTCGTCGTAGTAGTTGTTGTCGGCTCTTGAGTCGTTGTAGAGGTTGTTGTCGTAGTAGTAGTTGTAGTGGTTGTCGTAGTCGTTGTCTGTTCTTTTGGATTGACGATCGTCTTCGTAACCTTATGATCCTTACCAAAATCTTCAGCATTTACGACGGTGTCAGCCTCCTTGATCGTATAACCCGCAGGGGCCTCGGTTTCTGTTAAGATGTATTTATCTTTTAAGAGCGCATTAACCGTAATATCTCCGTTCTCATCTGTAACGTATTCCCCAATCACTTGGTTGTTGGCTTGACGAACGATTTTAAACTTAGCTCCAGCAAGTGGCTGACTTTCATCGTTTACCTTGTGGACATGAATTGTAAAGACATAACCGACACCAGATCCTCCTGCGACTTGGACAGCGGCTGTGTTTGTCACATCTTTTGTTTCAAACTGCTTTCCTTTAAGGGTAGCATCGTTTTTAAGAAGTTCCCCGTCTACAGGCTCGTAATTTAAGCGAACATCATAATCAATCCGATATTGATCGTTTTCGCTAATGTCCCCCAGATTGACAACAAAAGATTGACCATCTTCACTGATGGTAACAGGGTGTTGATCCGTTACATCAACACGATTTGAAAAGACCCATTCACCTGCTTCAAATGAGAACTTCCCTTTGATGACTTTGATGCTGTCTTTTACATAGGAAGCATTTGTAAATCTCAAATGATCTTCAATAGTGACTTCTTTGATATTTTGTTTACTTTTATTAACAGAAATAGTATAGGTGACTGTTTTATGGTCGTTGTCATTCACCCAACTAGTTTTTGATAATGGAGTTGGGTTACCGTCTCCGACTCCTTTAAAGGTAACCTTCCCGCCGATCTTGGTTTCTCCATTGACGGTAATTTCAACAGGGACTTCCCCTTGTTGAGGGTGTTTCTTAAAGTCGATCCGCGCATAGAAGAAGAAGGATCCCTGGGTATCTGAGTGTTTTTCGACATAGTCAGTGTAAGTCAATGACAATTTCTTATTGTCTTTGTCAACCGTTGCGTGGGCAATGACCTCATTCGTATTGACATCACGAATTTCAAAACTTTGCGACGTAATGATCAAAGCATCTGGAACGGTGAGATCAGTCGTATCACCTTTTTTGACATTCTTACCAGCTAAGTCGAAATCAGCATTGATACGAAATGTTGCCCATTGTCCTAATTCCCAATCAAGGTTGCCACCTTCATTATTGGTAACTTTGATATTTTTGATTGTATCGACCAATTTTCCGCTTACTGTCACTCCAGGAGTTTCTGCTGAAGTGCGATTCAGACCTAAAGCGAAAAGCATGGCCACTAAACAAAGGACAAATGAGAAAATTTTGATATTCCTATTCTTCATCTTATCTTCCCTTTTCATAAAAAAATTAGTGCCTAATCATCAATACCTGATTACTTTTAACGATATGGACCTTTCAAATCCTATCTGTTGGTAATTAGAATTGAGTGCTGAGACACGACCTCCATTAAATAATTTTATAGGGTAAAATATTTTACTTTTAAAATTATTCCCTACACAGGGAATTATAGCAAAAATAATAATTGGCTTCAAGCTAAAATCGGTGAAATTAGGTGTTTTTAAGCTGTTTCATTAACTTTCACTTTCTTTTAGAAAACAACCATGAAAGTATCATATAATTTACAAATAATGAAGGTGAAAAAGGAGGTTTTTACTCAAAAAATACGAATAGTAGTATAGGGGAGACGCTAGGGCAAAGTGATGGTATAATAGAAGAGATGGAAACTATTTAGATAAAAGAGGAATTATGATGACAAAAATTCGCGGATTTGAGCTTGTATCAAGCTATACCAATCAGGACTTACTGCCAAAACGGGAAACGGCCCACGCGGCTGGTTACGACTTAAAGGTGGCAGAGCGCACGGTGATTGCTCCAGGGGAAATCGTCCTCGTGCCAACTGGGGTCAAGGCCTATATGCAAGCGGGTGAAGTGCTTTATCTTTACGATCGCTCGTCCAACCCTCGCAAAAAAGGCCTGGTCTTGATCAACTCTGTGGGGGTCATTGATGGAGACTACTATGGCAATCCAGGAAATGAAGGCCATATCTTTGCTCAGATGAAAAATATTACCGACCAGGAAGTTGTTCTTGAAGTTGGAGAACGTGTGGTTCAGGCTGTCTTTGCACCATTCTTGATTGCCGATGGAGATGAAGCAGACGGCGTGCGTACTGGTGGATTTGGTTCGACAGGGAAATAGAGGAATAAAATGGCAGACTATTTATTAGTTGTAGACATGCAGTCAGATTATGTTGCTGTAGGAAAAGCATATCATGAAGAACTGATTGCAGCTGTAAATGACAAAATTGCTAGCTATCCTAGCGACCGGGTTATCTATATTCTCAATCGTTTTTTCTGGGAGAGAAAAGATAGAAAGAAGAAATTTGCGACCGGCTTGCTGCTTGTATCTTCTCGTATTTTTGAAAAGCGTCGGGCTTCTTGCTTTACTAATCCAGATTTAAAAGATTTTTTAGAGGAAAACGGTGCTAAAAGTATAGAGTTTATAGGGGTAGATGGCAATGGCTGTGTTAAGGCTTCCGTTTTGGCAGCTACCAAGGAGAATTATCAGGTTTCTGTCGATTTGTCTGCTGTCGGAGTTGCCAACCAGAAGAAATTCTCTAAAACACTGAAGCAGTGGCAAGATTGCGGAATCAAGATTGGATAGTTTTATGGGGATCTTAATATGAAAATTATTTTTATCCGTCACGGGGAGCCAAATTACCGTGAGTTAGAGGAGCGTTCCTATACTGGATTCGGGATAGATTTGGCACCCTTATCTGAGAAAGGAAGACAACAAGCTCAGGAACTTTGCAAAAATCCTTTATTTGGCTCAGCTGATATCCTGGTGTCTTCTGCAGTGACGCGAGCTTTAGAAACGGCTTTTTATGTATCCTGTGCTACTGGCCTTCCTTTGAGGGTAGAGCCATTATTGCATGAATGGCAGGTTTATGAAACAGGTATAGAGAACTTTGAAACAGCTAGATGTCTGTTTTTAGAAAACAAGGGGGAGTTGCTCCCAAATTCTCCTGTTCAATATGAGACAGCTGTAGAGATGAAGTCTCGTTTTCTAGAATGCATGGCTAAGTATCGGGGACATCAAACTGTGGTAGTTGTAGCCCATCGCATGCTTATGCGCCAGTTTGTGCCAAATGAGAAGATTGATTTTTGCCAAGTGATTGAGTGTGAGATAGAGATTTAGAAAGAGGTTTATCATCGCTAAGAAAAAAACGACTTTTATTTGTCAAAATTGTGCCTATAATTCACCCAAATACCTAGGGCGCTGTCCTAACTGTGGTTCTTGGTCTTCTTTTGTCGAGGAAGTTGAGGTCACCGAGGTTAAGAATGCGCGTGTGTCCTTGACGGGTGAAAAGACCAAACCTATGAAATTAGCGGACGTGACCTCTATCAATGTTCACCGGACCAAGACGGAGATGGAGGAGTTTAACCGCGTCCTTGGAGGCGGAGTGGTACCAGGAAGTCTCGTCCTCATCGGTGGGGATCCTGGGATTGGGAAATCGACCCTTCTCCTTCAAGTGTCGACCCAGCTATCTCAAGTGGGAACGGTTCTCTATGTTAGTGGAGAGGAATCAGCCCAGCAGATCAAACTTCGAGCAGAGCGCTTGGGGGATATCGACAGTGAGTTTTATCTCTATGCCGAGACCAATATGCAGAGTGTGCGAGCAGAAGTAGAGCGCATCCAACCTGACTTTCTGATCATTGACTCCATTCAGACGATTATGTCTCCTGAAATTTCAGGGGTGCAGGGATCAGTTTCTCAGGTACGAGAGGTGACAGCTGAGCTCATGCAGTTGGCCAAAACCAATAACATCGCCATCTTCATCGTCGGGCACGTAACAAAGGAAGGAACCTTGGCAGGTCCTCGGATGCTGGAACATATGGTGGATACGGTCCTCTACTTTGAGGGCGAACGCCACCATACCTTCCGAATTCTGAGAGCAGTCAAGAACCGCTTTGGCTCCACCAATGAGATTGGGATCTTCGAGATGCAATCAGGTGGGCTGGTCGAAGTTCTTAATCCGAGTCAAGTTTTCCTAGAAGAGCGTTTAGACGGTGCGACTGGTTCGTCCATCGTAGTGACCATGGAAGGGACACGTCCAATTCTTGCTGAAGTGCAGGCCTTGGTGACACCGACCATGTTTGGAAATGCCAAGCGGACGACAACGGGGCTTGATTTTAATCGAGCTAGTCTCATCATGGCAGTGCTAGAAAAACGAGCGGGTTTGCTCCTTCAAAATCAGGATGCCTACCTCAAGTCTGCAGGTGGTGTCAAGTTGGATGAGCCAGCTATCGACCTAGCCGTAGCCGTAGCCATTGCTTCCAGCTACAAGGACAAGCCAACCAACCCGCAAGAGTGTTTCGTTGGAGAGTTGGGCTTGACCGGAGAAGTCCGCAGAGTCAATCGGATCGAACAACGGATCAATGAAGCTGCTAAGCTCGGTTTCACCAAGATTTATGTGCCTAAAAATTCTCTGACGAGGATCACGACACCATCAGGTATCCAAGTGGTCGGTGTGAGTACACTAGCTGAAGTCTTGAAGAAAGTATTTTAATAGAAGAAAAGAGGCTGGGACAAAAGTCCTAGCCTCTCAATTGTTTTTGGATTATCGAGCAAGACGCAGTGGTTGAGTGGGCTCTACTACGCTGATTTCATCAGCTTTTA
>OODN01000578.1_pt1 | contig 19522 bp, 23 predicted proteins | sample 1671651 | NCBI WGS metagenome assembly OODN01 (sample SAMN06348178, study PRJEB24527) | human gut metagenome | biome: human gut; feature: ankylosing spondylitis patient; material: feces | host: Homo sapiens | place: China | collected 2015-10 | reverse complement strand
CTGCCTCTGAACTTGCTGCTGCCATGAAGCAGATTAAAGAACTCCAGCGCCTGCTCGGCAAAAAAACGATGGAAAATGAACTCCTTAAAGAAGCCGTTGAATATGGGCGTGCAAAAAAGTGGATAGCGCACGCGCCCTTATTGCCCGGGGATGGGGAGTAAGCTTAGTCAGCCGTTGTCTCCGGGTGTCGCGTGCGCAGTTGCACGTCATTCTCAGACGAACCGATGACTGGAAATATAGGGGCAAATCCACATCCTTACTTTTCCGTAAGGATTTTAGCGGGTCAAAACAGCGTTCCATGCCGGACTGATGATCTACATACTTAGAGTCACATACCAAAGTAAAACTATGGATGTATGCAAGCCTGCATCGTCAGGAGGTTAAATTTCAGACCTGCCAGTTACCGCGTAAATGGCTTGATATATGACTAATTTATTTGCACAGGATTTTTACGACAACGCTCTGAACCAGCAGTTGACGGGATATATAGTTGAGCTCATTACAGATAAAGCTTTTCTGTATCTCTGGCGGTGGTCATAGACCAGTAATCGTTATTGGTTGTTCTATATTATCCCGTATGACGGTACAACGTTTTTAACAACTGGCGCTGTCACAACATAAGCCACCCCAAAATATTATATGAGTAACAATAGTCTATATAGGAGCGTAAATTACCTACTATCAAATACTTACTCCAATAGCATTTCTGTCTATTCTATTTCAATTCTTTAATAGAAAAATAAGGTTAGATAATATATGACTCCCTCCCCCTATCCAAGAAATAACTTTAATACAGAGCTAATTCAATCATGTATGAATGGAGAACACTTTTCACTTTTAATTGAAATATCACCAATCAGAAGTAAAAAAAACATCATGGCTCTTAAGGAGTATTTGGTTGATGGTTATTCAAAGCAAGAAAGTTGTGAAAGGAACAATGTTTCCATTAGTTATTTTTGCCTATGCCTAAAAAAACTAAACTATACACACAGTATTGTTAGTGCTCTTAAATATTTCTACCGTGAGTAAACTGTAACTGAAGTCTTGATTCTTACGCTTAGACACTGCTAAGCCGTTATGGCATAGCTGATAATTTATATTGCACTATGTCAGCTACTGTAAGATAATATAAGCTATTTTAAAGAAAACTCTGTCATTCATCATTTTGTTTAATGATAGGTTTTGTTATTAATATAAAAGAACATGCTCATTCATTAAAATAAAAACAAGATGTTCTTTTATTATTTTCATTCCCTACGGGGTTAGTCCTTGATTCATTTTCAGTATCTTCTAACTCATTCATTTGCCGATTACTTTAATTCACAGTCTTGTTTTTTATCCTGCCTATTGGAGATAAAAGTGGTATCGATGGATGCCGAGTGTGTTGCACATGCAGTATTCTCAGGAATAAGAACTGTCACTTCCAAAACACGCGATATATGATTGAATCTCTGTGGGGGGATAAAAACTTGCCTTTTTCCGCAGTCTGAAAACAGGATGGGGGCGACGGATGGTTACGCAGGCAAGGGCGAGGTTCGGAAATAAATCAGAGATTATATTCTGAATTATTACAATAGCACCAGACCTCACCATTACAACGGTAGTTTGACGCTGGAGGGATCAGAAAACAGATACCGTTTTTACTGTAAACGGTGGTCATATATGGACTCTCCTGGTGATATAAGTACTGGTTCGAAACGGTTTACGACTATATATCCGGCGTCATCAGTAGGTTCAATGAACCGCGCAATAATGTTATCCGAGCCCTGTTTCCTAATCACTACGCCGGTATTTGATTAGCCAAGTCAAGTTCATCTTGCCATCACTATTTTTCCATACCGCATTACTATCTAATACAGTCGCACGAGCGGCCTTCTAATTTGAGGGTTTCGAGCCCTGAAGAGGCATATCCCATCGTTTTACAGATATTGCAGAAATTGGTACGCAATATGCTGCTTCTTCCTGGAGTTTCTTCCTGGTATTTGTATCGAAGTCTACATTAAGCAGGTCGAACTTCCAGCTTTCCCGATAAAACCTTATAATATCCTTGGGACAAAGGAGAATAAACTGGTTTGTCGTAAACATAGAAACAGCCTGCACAGAGTAATATTCCCCCGGTTTTATATTTTTTTTACCCCATACTGCATTGGAAAAAAACTCCTCCGGATATTCACTTGTTTTAATAATGTAGCTATGTATTTTGAAGTCACTTATACCTGAGAGCTTAATAACTGAATGGGTAAAAATTACTGGTAATACGGTTATTTGAGTCGATATAACTAATAATATCATCAAGGATGCGACAAATGCAGAACTAATTCTTTTAGAAAGTTTATGCTGTGGATTCATTTTTAGATAAATGAGGCCGGGAAGTATTGTCAGAATAAAAATAAAATATGACATGAAAGCCAGTTCAGCTATCACTTTGAAATTAATACTCTTATCTGAAGTTTCAATATTCCTAAAAACCATCTCCAGTGGAATTACCTGAAGATGCACCAGTAAAGCAATAGACAACGGAATGATAAGATAGATCTGAACACGTCTCAACAGTTTCATTCTATTATTTTTAAACGATAAGTCATATTCAAGATACCTCGTGTTTATTATGGCTGAAATAACAACTATTAGTACTCCTATACTTAAAATAGATAACCAGCCAGAGTTATCTTTAACACTCTGGTCAAAATCAAATGCACAGTATAACACGTATATAAAGGCCATGGGGAAGAGGCCAGATAACATCATTACAGATAAAAAATTACCCTGAATCTTATTGTAAGCAGGAAGATTTTTTATATCATAAGGAATAACTATTGGTATAAAAAAAGATGTTATAAAAAAAATAAAAATGATCATAATCAATGATAGAATAGTTGTACAACAAACCAATACCAAGATGCTTTTAATATTCATCACATCAAAGAAAATATCAAGTCGATCCAGACGACTGAAATATCCCCAGAGAACTATCAACGCAATCCCTGATATAATACTTGATGGTGTTAATACTGAAACTATTAGCGTCTTCCACTTCTGATTCATTTTAACTTCCTGGTTTTGCTATAAAGAGAGCATAAAAAAGAGTGAATAAGTTATTACACTTCATTGTTTGACTCCTCGCAGTAACCTTTCAGGAAGGTTGTCGGATATTTTTGATAAATTATGTCATAAACATATTATTGTAAGTAATGATTTCACTAAATTTATTTGATCGTCGTCATAATATTTTTAATCTGAATATAGAAGATGATTGTGTCATATGCAGTATGATATAAAACGTTAAAAGTGACTGAATAGATAACAGTTCATGCATGAACAAGACCATAACATAACATAATAAAATATGCTTATTATGCATAACCTTATGTTGTGACTAAGCCGCCTTAAAACTGAGAAGTAGCTAAGAATATGGCGTCAGACACCTTCAGTTGTCGTAGAAGGTTATCTGCAGGATTTTTCTCCGTATCTGCCTGTTCCTGGCATTACCCCAATTCTCCCAAAAACGGTAAACCAGCTCTCAGCCCGCACCATGACTGGCTTAAGACGGGATCCCTGCGGCAAAATGCGCCTTTACGCATTTGGTTTTACCCGCAATAATGCGTGATAATCAAACAAAAGGATCCGCGCGCTGCGATTTATTGTCGTGGAAGGATCCGGGCGTTCAGGTCAGAATACCTGTATCCATAAACAGTGCGTGTGCTACGTGAAAAATAACTCATGAACAATGTCATTCCCCTGCAGAATTCACCAGAACGCGTCTCCCTGTTACCCATTGCGCCGGGGGTGGATTTTGCAACAGCGCTCTCCCTGAGAAGAATGGCCACTTCCACGGGGGCCACACCGGCCTACCTGCTGGCCCCGGAAGTGAGTGCCCTTCTTTTCTATATGCCGGATCAGCGTCACCATATGCTGTTCGCCACCCTCTGGAATACCGGAATGCGTATTGGCGAAGCCCGGATGCTGACGCCGGAATCATTTGACCTGGATGGAGTAAGACCGTTTGTGCGGATCCTGTCCGAAAAAGTGCGTGCGCGACGCGGACGCCCGCCAAAAGATGAAGTGCGCCTGGTTCCGCTGACAGATATAAGCTATGTCAGGCAGATGGAAAGCTGGATGATCACCACCCGGCCCCGCCGGCGGGAGCCGTTATGGCCGGTCACGGATGAGACAATGCGCAACTGGCTGAAACAGGCGGTGAAGCGGGCTGAAGCTGACGGCGTGCATTTTTCGATTCCGGTCACACCACATACCTTCCGGCACAGCTATATCATGCACATGCTCTATCACCGCCAGCCCCGGAAAGTCATCCAGGCACTGGCTGGTCACAGGGATCCACGTTCGATGGAGGTTTATACCAGAGTTTTTGCGCTGGATATGGCTGCCACGCTGGCAGTGCCTTTCACAGGTGACGGGCGCGATGCTGCAGAGATCCTGCGTACACTGCCTCCCCTGAAGTGACAGCATACGCTCTTCCTTATATAAGCGGAGGTAAGCAGAACAGGCATAACATAAGCTATAGCAGGTAGATAAACTGTAGTGAGTAAGCCGTGTTTTATGTAAGGAACAGGCAGATGGCAGCTCAGCCACAGACAGTGCAGCAGGAAACTGAATATAAACTACAGTGAGCACATCACTCACTGCACCTGTTAATATAAACTGTAGTCAGTAAAGAGTCTCTCTTATCTGACTACAGTTTATGTTCAGCGGGATTTGAAGAGTTTTTCCAGGTCATCCAGCGTGATGCCCAGTTTTTCAAGCAGGGCAAGCTTCTCCGCCATCTCCGGACTGATTTTTTCCGCAGGTGAAGGTGGCAACTGATTTTCCTTACTCTCATCATTCGGCGCTTTTAACCGGGGACGCCGGTAGTGAATACAGAAGAATTTTGTCCGCCCCCGCTGGATCTCCGTGTAATCAAGATATCCAATCTCGCGCAACTGCTCCATTGCCCGTCTGACCGTCTGGTTCTGGGAAAATACAGGAGACTTCAGATTGAGGCGTGCACGCAGCCGCGCCAGCGATATCGGTGCCGGATCCCGGGGCAGGCTCTCTATAAAGGTGTAAAGTGCCTGGGCGGACTCCCGTCGCTTCAGGGCATTAATCGCCTTAAGCTGAAGAAGGACCTTTCTGTCAAACTGGTACAGTTCAAAAAGGCGGGGATCAGCCTGTAACTGAACAATATCCCGTTCAGTATCGTAGTAGGCTGACTGTACCAGATGGGTGATGTATTCCCGGGTGTGCTTCTCATCGGTGCGGGAAAAGGAGATCACGGTACCGGCAATGCGTTTCAGGGAAGGGCTGATGCGCTCACGCAGCCTGCGTGATGACTGGCTTGAGGGTATACCACACAGTTTTGCAAACTCGACAAAAGGCAGTTCAACTTTGTCACCAATCACGTTATGGCGGGCAAAGGAATGAATGATCCCCACCCAGGTCTTGAAATCGTTATCCATATCCAGCCGGGGGCCGGTGATCTCAACCTTATCGAATCCTTCTGCACGGGCCAGAGAAAGACGCGTCAGTTCTTCCGTGGCATCGGTGCGTGACAGTGTATTTTTTTTACTGTTCTTCAGTGACTTAAGGGTAGGTACAAAGACGCCCAGACGCATCAGCGCCACAGGTTGTACGGTGTTGTTATTGTTTGGTGTCAGTGTCACCAGCTCACCGGACGACTTATCCACCTCGCCGAACAGTTTTTTGATGTCTGAATTTTCGTTTTCCAGAAAGCCTCCTGCCTGTGGACAGTAAAAGAATAAACAGAAAATCGTGTGTCAGAACCCCGTCAACTGACTGAAGAAAAACCTGCAGTCTGTATTTAACAACTGAGTCTGGCGTACTGACCATAGTTTATGTCATTAACTTACTTCAGTATATGCATTACTGAATACAGCTTATCATGAACCTGTTACAGTTTATCCATAACATGCCACAGCTTATGTGAACGTGGTCCCGGCCCATGAGTGACAAGGTTTGCAGCGATATGGGGATCTTTAATGGATCCTTTGTTGATCATTCATGGATCTGTTTACTGGATCGAGCCTCCGGATATGTGGATAAATCATCCCAGGGAAACAGCATACACAACCGCTTATAAGGGCTTCAGGGCGTACCTGCTCACTGTAACTACAGATATATTGCGCTTCCTCGCCGGTTCGCGGGCTTCGCCCGGTCACCGGTCTGCGGCGAGCACCGACAACATACAGACAGAAGTCGCCTGATATACCGATAATGTATATATACCCCTCCTATACTGCGTACTCTCTGAGGATGTGCAATGTGATTTATGCAGTGGCGTTCGTCAGGAATGTGTAGTGGATCATAAAATCAGGACACCGGAATAACCTGTTTCCATTTTTCTTCATGCGGCAAGGCGATAAACCACCATTGTTTGTATGAGGTCGATAAACGTTGTAATAAGCATTTATCCACTGATTTATTCGCGTACTGCATGGCAATCACCATAACCACCTTTCGGAAGCCATTCACTTTTAAGGCTGCGAAAGACTCTTTCCATCGGCGAATTATCCAGACAATTCCCTCTGCGACTCATACTTTGCATTACCCCATAACGCCAGAGTAACTTTCTGTATTTATTGCTTTTATACTGAACACTTTGATCTGAATGAAACAGCAGGCGACCATCACGCGGTCGTGTTTCCAGTGCATTACGCAAAGCCCTACACACCAACTCAGCATCAGCGGTTAATGAGAGGGCTGAACCGATAATCCGCCGTGAATTATCTCATTCTTTCACTGGCAAGATTATAAACGTCACTGCGCTCACGTTTACCCACAGCTACAACAGCGATAATTAATTGTTCGTCAATCACCTGATAGACCAGGCGAAAACCTGACGCACGTAATTTTATTTTGTAGCAGTCCTTTATCCCGCGCAGTTTTGCGGAAGGAATATGCGGATTGTCGCAGCACTTTTTTAGCTTTTTCGCAAACTGTTGCTGAATAGTCTTGTCCATTTTTTGCCACTCTTTCAGCGCATCTTCCCTGAATTTTACCTGATACCTCATAGGTATTTATCCAGGTCTACATCATGCAGCGGTTGGTTGCTGCGTTCGGCTACCAGTTTAACCAGCTCCTGATCGTCCAGGGCATCGAGCATCTTTTCGTACAGCTCTGCGGGTACACAGTAGAAAGCAGGCTGATTACGGTTCAGGATAGCGACCGGGAAACCATCACCGGCGCTGACTGTCGCCATCGGATTTTTCTTCAGCTCGCTGACACTGGCGCTTGTATCACTGAGAATAATGTTAGGCATAGGCCACCTTTCAAGACTGTTTAACCAGTCTCAAAGATACTCCTTACATGACCTGTTAACAAGTCTTTTATTGTTTTTTGTACAGATGGACAGAATCACCTGAACGTCCAGGTAGTGCGGGAATTAAACAAGGGGCGTAAAAAAGGCCGCTTGCGCAGCCTGATAGTGGCATTCAGCGCTGATAGAGCCGAACCCACTCGATGATCTCGTTAAGCTGGTCGTTATCCAGTTCCGCGCAGTTCGCAAAAATCGCTTCCGCCACGCGCCCCTGATGCTTTTCAGTCGTGGAACCGATACCCGCCACGCCGCCATACCTTGTTGTCCGTTGTCAGTAAGGACTTGCCGCCCCGTTGATGTGACAAACTGTTGAGCCTTGATTTCCATCATATTATCCCTGTTTGAGCGCTTTGCTGTGGCATCACTATACCAGGGGAGATCTCGCGTTGCCAGCAGAACTGGACGGAATAACCTGAACGTCCATTCTGGCATGGCATCAATGAATGTCCGTTCTATGCCAGAGGTGGGCGTCACCCACCCGTATCCTAATATGATACTCTAACGCGCCCAACGGTCTTGTCTAACCCCTCGCCTGCTCAGAGACAATGTCTAACTATGCGGTTTGATGTGAATGGTGACTTGCAATGTACAACAATTTAATGATAATGCAAAATATATTGTACGTTTTTCATGTTTGTGTACAGTGTGATTGAACTTTGTACGCAATATATGGGCAGGGAATCTATCTCAGAGGAAAACTATGAAACGAGATTACGGTAGTGTCGGTACCATAGCGTTCAGAGCAAGTGCTTTACTTCAGGCCATGAGTCGGGATATTGAGGAGCAAAGAAAAGAATTCAATCTGACAGAGTATCATCAAACATATACTCGTAATGCGGTCGCAAAATTGCCGAAGCTGAGCCGACGCATCGTAGAACTGGCCGTTAAAGAAATGGAAGAAAGTGGCTATGAATTTAATAAAAAGCGGGTAGGCAACGTCGAGCAATATGCATTAACAATTCAGAACGTTATTGATATTTACGCTCACCGACAGATACCAAAATATCGCGATGTTCATAAAGAACCTTACGTAATTTTTGTCGTCAACTTGAAAGGTGGGGTTTCAAAAACCGTCAGCACAGTAACGCTGGCGCATGCACTACGAGTACATCCGGATTTGCTGCGTCATGACCTTCGTATCCTTGTGATCGACCTTGACCCGCAGGCGTCCAGCACTATGTTTTTGGACCATACCCATAGTATTGGTACTGTCCTTGAAACTGCCGCCCAGGCAATGCTAAATAATCTCGATGCTGAAACACTGCGAGAAGCGGTTATCCGACCCACTATGATTCCTGGCGTTGATGTCATCCCTGCTTCTATTGATGACGGCTTCGTAGCAAGCCAATGGGAGTCTTTGGTTGCTGAACACCTTCCTGGTTTTAAGCCTTCTGAGGTACTCAGGAAAACCATCATTGACCGTATCGCTGATGATTATGATTTTGTCTTTATTGATACTGGCCCTCATCTTGATCCATTTCTTCTCAATGGCCTGGCTGCGAGTGATTTACTTCTCACCCCTACTCCCCCGGCGCAAGTTGATTTCCATTCAACTCTCAAATATTTGACTCGTTTACCTGAAATGCTAGAACGTTTGGAAGAAGAAGGCGTTGAGCCCCGCCTGAGTGCGAGCATAGGGTTTATGTCCAAAATGACCAGTAAGCGCGATCACGAAACTTCCCATAGCCTGGCTCGTGAAGTGTATGCGAGTAATATTCTTGACTCATCGCTTCCGAGATTGGACGGGTTCGAACGATGTGGTGAATCTTTTGACACTATCATCAGTGCTAACCCTGTTTCGTATCCAGGAAGTGCAGAGGCATTGAAAAAAGCTCGTACCGAAGCGGAACGATTTACTAAAGCCGTTTTTGACCGCATTGAATACATTCGGGGAGCATCCAAATGAAAAAGGTTTTAGCTCGAGGGCGAGTTCTCGGCAATAGCAATTCAGAGTTCGCTCGCATGCTTGAAGGTGACGGAGAGATCAAAACGTTTACTCTTAAGTCTGGGAAACAAGCAAAATTCATTAAAACGGTTGTATTAAGCGGAGATATAGAATCTAAAACGTTCGTTGATGCATCTGTTAATGGACGTGATCAGACTATGCTTTCGCGTGAGTCAGTTAGTGACATAACTCGCACGATTAAACTTCAGCAATTTTTTCCGGCTATTGGCCGGGAAGTAGATGGACGAATTGAAGTATTAGACGGTACGCGTCGTCGCGCTGCCTGTATCTATAACAACGTAAAATTCGAAATACTGGTTACAAAAGACAGTATTGATATTGCCGACGCGAGACAACTTGCAAAAGATATACAGACAGCCAGAGAGCATAGCCTCCGAGAACTAGGAAAACGCCTTGAAGTTACTTATGGGGTAAGTATGACAAAAGAAGAGATCGCTCAGGCTGAAAGCATCTCTCCGGCAAAAGTAACACGCGCATTTCAGGCGGCATCAGTACCGGATGAAATGATCTCTGTATTTCCGGTAATCAATGATATTTCGCTGTCGGACTATCAATTTTTGTTGAAACTGTCTGAAAAGGTAACCAACAAAAAAATGTCAGTGGAAGAGTTTATGGATAGAGTTCGCCAAAAACTGATGGCTTTACCTGACTATCCAACAATTGAGAAAAGCAAAATTCTGGCGGTCTTCAGGTCTGAAGGAAAATTGCTTACAGACCGGCCTGTAAAAACAGTTGAAACTGAGAAGTTGAAAGAGTTTTCTGATCGTAACCAATTTGCCAGAAAGAAGACTGACCCCAGAAAGCGTCTTGTTGTTTATGAGTTCTCCCGCATATCTAATGAGGTGCAGTTAGAAATCGATGAGGCTATAAAAAACATTCTAAGAAAACTGCCTGAATAGGGTATGGCGGGTTAATATCAGGATGCCAAATGGCATCCTTTTTGTGCACAGAACCCCCAGCTAGGCACTGTCTCTTATACACAAATCCCCACCCGGGGATTTGTGATGTCAGTCAGTCTGCTTTAGGGGGGACTCTTTCAATCCGGTAGTTTCCTTCCTCCTCGGCAGCGATTTTTTGAACTTTTTCTTCACCCGTTGATCTTCTCTTATATTTCATTTTCTTCGGGGCTGTTATGGTACTTTCTGATTGTTATTCATAGGCTAACGAGCAGTTTGGACATACCCGTCTCTGTGATCCGCGTCGTACACGACGCCTTGTGTCACAGGCCTCTTCTCTCGCTCAGCATGCAGGTCTTTCTATTGTGAAATCATCTCAGTCCACTGCTCAGGTTGAAGGTGCGTATCGCCTGATACGTAACCCGTCTGTGTCCCCGCAAGCCGTTGCCGAAGCCGGATTTACCGCCACTGCAAGGGCATGTGAGGCACATCCGCTGCTCCTCGCACTGGAAGACACCACCACCATTAACTTCAGCCACAGTACAGCATTTGATGACCAGGGGAATACCCCACTAACCTGAAGACGCGCGGGCTGCTGGCTGATAGAGGAATACCACAAGGCGTGAAAAAGTGGTGGTACATGTGTGGAATCGCTGCGAATGCAGACCCGGGATAACCTTGAGCGCATGGTGGTTATCAAGGCATTTATCGCGGTACGGGGGCTGGGCCTGCGGCAGGGAGGCGTCAGTGAAGAAACACAAAATGACAGCTATGAGAAAATACTGACGCCGACAGAGTGAAAACTGCTGTGGGTTAAGCTGGAAGGAAAGCCGCTTCCGGCGCAGGCACTGACCCTGAAATGGGCCTGACTGAAACTGGCTAAACTGGGGCGATGGCATGACAGCAAACGCACAGGCCGCCCCGGTTGGGTGGTTATGTGGGATGGCTGGTTCAGACTTCAGGATATGGTTGAGGGTTACCTGGTGATGAAGTCTCTTGATCAGGAGATCTGATCAAGAGACAGGGCTATGCCGGAGGATATTTATTGCAATTTTCACCACGCTTTTTTTATGCTTATTTTACTGAATATAAAGTGTTTTTTTTAATTCTTTCATAGTGAAATCACCATGAATTTTCTTTTTTCAAAGTCTGGCGACCGGTAGTTCGTTCCAGCGGGTTGTGTATGCAGGTGACAACATCTCACGCTTCATCTGCCACTCTGTTGCCCTGACGGCTGCCGGACGTGGCGTTGTATCGCCGGAGAATATCGCGTTCACCCGCTGGCTGACGCACCTGCAGAACGGTGTGCTACTGGATGAATAAAACTGCATGATGCTGCATGAACTCTGGTTACAGAGCGGTATTGGCCAGCGTCGCTGGGAAGGATTACCGGATGATGTCAGGGAAACCATCACCGTGCATTTCACCGCCAAAAGAGGTGACAGGTGTGACTTCTGGAGTAACGAGGATGTTTCAGTGTGGAGGAACCGTCTGTGTGACAACGTGCTGCCAGAAAAAAACATGCCGTTTGAGCTGCTGACGGTTCTGCCCTCCCGCCTGGATGTTGAAGTGAATGGCTTTAACGGTGGTGTTCTGAAAGATGTTCCCTCTGCATATAACTGGTATACGGAACAGTATGGCATGAAGTGGCCTGTGGGGCGAACTGGAATGGTCTTCCCCGACAGATGACGATGAGCTGCCGGAAGTCACCGGACCTGCGTGGATAGTCGACAATGTGGCGCATTATGGCGGATGAAGTATGACGGAGACGGGCGGGCAACCGCCCGTTTCTTTTCCGACAAAGGATGTCGCCGTGCTCCTCTTTTTACTGCGCCAGCTGACGCGGCGCGGCAGGAACGCTGCCTGTGGTCAGTGTCCCGCGTCCGGCGGGCACGGGACGGGCGCTTTTACTGCTCCCGGCTGGCGTCGGTGACAGTGTACGCCAGCCCGTCGCCCTTTTCTGATGAACGCCCTTCAAGCCGCTTTCGCGGCATAGCCTTGCCGTCAAAAAGACGACGGCTGCGGTATTCCACGGTCGGCCTGACCCGTTACCGGACGCGGTGAACAGCCCACAGGCAGCGGGGAACGGGCACCACAGGGGTGCCCTCCCGGTGTCCTCTGTAAGAGAAGGAGTTTTGTATGTCCCGTTTTGTCCTCGGTAACTGCATCGATGTTATGGCGCGTATCCCTGATAACGCCATTGATTTCATATTAACCGACCCGCCTTACCTAGTGGGCTTCCGTGACCGTTCCGGACGCACCATTGCCGGTGACGTTAACGATGACTGGCTGCAACCTGCCAGCAATGAGATGTACCGCGTGCTGAAAAAAAACGCGTTAATGGTCAGCTTCTATGGCTGGAACCGCATTGACCGCTTTATGGCAGCCTGGAAACGCGCCGGATTCAGCGTGGTTGGCCACCTGGTCTTCACCAAAAACTACACATCCAAATCTGCGTATGTCGCGTACCGTCACGAATGCGCTTACATCCTGGCAAAAGGACGTCCGGCGCTGCCTCAGAAGCCATTGCCCGACGTGCTGGGCTGGAAATATTCAGGCAATCGTCATCACCCGACGGAAAAGCCCGTTACCAGCCTGCAACCGCTGATTGAGAGCTTCACACACCCGAACGCGATTGTGCTGGACCCGTTTGCAGGCAGCGGCTCAACCTGCGTGGCCGCCCTTCAGTCCGGACGCCGGTATATCGGTATCGAGCTGCTTGAACAGTATCACCGTGCCGGACAGCAACGACTGGCCGCCGTGCAACGGGCCATGCAGCAGGGGGCCGCGAATGATAACTGGTTTGAACCGGAGGCTGCGTAAATGAACTATGCCGGACACGAAAAACTGCGCGCCGAAGTGGCGGAGGTGGCCAATACCATGTGTGACCTTCGGGCCAGGCTGAACGATATGGAGCATCGCTGTCGCTTTGATTCCGATGTGCTTGTTGAACGCCTGACACGTCAGACGCTGTATCGCGCCAATCGCCTGTTCATGGAGGCGTATACCGAAATTCTGGAACTGGATGCGTGCTTCAAAGATTGAGAAGGAGATGAGAATGTACGGAACATGCGAAACGCTATGCCGGGAGCTGGCAGCAAAGTATCCGGGAGACACGCCGTTGATGCTGGTTATCTGGTCCCCGGAAGAGATTCAGGCCCTCGCTGACGGAATGGATATTTCCCTGTCCGATCATGAAATCAGGACCGTCCTGGCGCGCCTGGAGGACATCCCGGAAGACCAGCGGACTGAGTCCGGTATTTCTTCCGGCGTGGCGATGGAGATTATCAGCAACGTGAGCGAAAACCGCCAGGTGACCGTCCCGGCTGAACTGCTGGCGTCCCTGATTCAGACCGCCGAACAGGCACTGTGGAAACGTGAATGGGCCGCCCGTGATTACGGCCTCGCCGTCCCGGAATGCGTCACCCGCCGTCAGGCGGTGGTTAATCAGGCCCGCATCCTGCTGAAAAACAACACACACGAAAACGACTGATGTTATCGCCGCCTTCGGGCGGCGATTCAGGGAGACCATTAATCATGAACAAAACGCTGAATGCACTGGTTTGTCACCACGCCCGTAACCTGCTGCTGGCGCAGGGCTGGCCGGAAGAGACGGATATTGAACAACTGAATCCGCACTATCCGGGCTGGATCAGCATTTATGTGCGACTGGATGTATCCCGGCTGGCGACGTTACTTATCAGCCGCCATGATGGCGTGCTGCCGCCGGTCCTGGCGTCTGCCATGCAAAAACTGACCGGAACCGTGGCGGAACTTGTACTGTCCGGCAGCCAGTGGCAGGCGCTGCCGGTACTTCCGGCAGACGGAACGCAGGTGTTTTTCCCGTATGCCGGTGAATGGCTGACGGAGGAAGAAATCAGGGCAGTTCTTGATGCGGTGCGCAATGCAGTACGAAGCATCTGTTACCAGGTGGCAGACGATGCGCGGCGTATCCGGGCGGCGCTGACCACCACCGGTCAGACGTTGCTGACCCGGCAGACGCGCCGCTTTCGTCTGGTCGTGAAGGAAAGCGATTACCCCTGCTGGCTTGATGAAGATGACGAAAATCTGCCCGTGGTGCTCGATGCCATTCTGAACCGTGGCGCCCGTTTTTCCTCTGTGGAAATGTACCTGGTCTGTGAGTGTGTGGAGCATATCCTGGCCAGTGGTCTGGTCTGTGATGTGCTGCGTATACCGGATGAACCGTCCCGTCGCTGGTTTGACAGGGATATTCTGCGGGAGGTTGTTCTGGAGGCACGGGATGAAATCCGCAGCATGGCGGATGCACTGGCGAAAATCAGGGGCTGATGATGGCGGGGAAAATCCCCGCCTTTTTCCTGCCGGTCCCCGGACAGAGCACAAAGGAAGTCGCCGCCGGCTCCGCTTTACCCGGCCATGCGGGGCATGGCCTTGTGGGGGTTCAGTTATGTGGCCTCAGCGTCGTGTGCGGGCTGTGCCGTGCCTCCATCGTAGCCGGGCTTCTGCGGGCGGGTTGCAAGGTAAGGTGAACCGCTGCGGTCACCCGGTCCCTCCTTCCCGTCTGCCGTGATTTTCCGGTCGTTCACCCGCTCAGATTTCGCGGTCTCACCCTCCAACTCCCGCCAGCCGTGTGCGTCAGGCTGCGGCTTCCCTTGCGCCCTTGCAACCCTGCAGGCCCGGCAAAGATGGAGGCACGGCACCGCCCGGTGTCGCGGAATATGTGAACAACGGAGGAAAACATCATGCAATATGCGAAACCTGTCACTCTGAACGTTGAAGAGTGTGACCGTCTCTCCTTTCTGCCTTACCTGTTTGGCAACGATTTTCTGTATGCCGAGGCGTATGTGTACGCGCTGGCGCAAAAAATGATGCCGGAATATCAGGGAGGCTTCTGGCATTTCATCCGCCTGCCGGACGGTGGCGGTTACATGATGCCGGATGGCGACCGTTTTCATCTGGTCAACGGTGAAAACTGGTTTGACCGCACTGTGAGTGCTGATGCCGCAGGTATCATCCTGACTTCCCTTGTGATTAACCGCCAGTTGTGGCTGTACCACGACAGCGGGGATGCGGGACTGACACACCTTTACCGGATGCGCGATGCGCAGTTGTGGAGCCACATCGAATTTCACCCCGAATGCAATGCGATTTACGCGGCACTGGACTGATTAACGGACGGGGCGGCGATGCCGCCCCTGTAAAGGAGACGAGAACATGTACTGTACTGTTAAAGAAATTATCCGCGAAGTGCTGGATACAGACGTGCCGAACAGTGAATGCGTTTTTGCCGTGGTGCTGACCCGTGGGGATGTGCGTCACATAGCCCAGGACTGGAGTCTGACAGACGATGAGCTGGAAACCGTCATGCAGCGGCTGGACGATGCCTTTGAGCATGGTGCTGATGTCAGCATTGTTCACGACGTTGTTCGTGAACTGATGGAGGAAAAGCGCGTAAACCGTCTTGTAACAGTCCCTGCGGTGCTGCTGGAAAAAGTGATGGTGATGGCTGGTAGTGAAATTTATCGCCTCCATGCTGTAGGGAGCGAGAACGGGGGCGACGGTGACGCATTTGTCAGGGAAGAACGTGAGATTATGCGGGTAATGCGTCAGGCGCTGGACGGGGAGAATGGGTAATGAATATCAGCAAGGAAACCCGCGAAATTCTGCGTAATTACAGGGCCGTGATTAATGCGCGGCGTCGTGAAATGGGGCAGAAACCGCTCACCACCGCGCAGATTGTTGATGAAATATGTGATTTTGTGGTGAATCAGCAGGCTGTTTTCCTCGGTGGTCACTACATCCTTCAGGGCAGCAGGCACAGGTGATACAGGGCAGGCGGTGGAGGCCGCCTGTCAGCCCGCGCGAAAACCCCTGGCAGGCTGGCGCCTGCCGGAAGGGAAGCGGGCCACGCTGGCGCGTCGCCCGTTACCCTTCCCGTTTGTGATGTGTCCGGAATGTTTTTTCCTGATGTTATGTTTCTGTGGTTACTGTTCTTCTTCTTCCTCTTCTTTCCGTTCCTCTCCTGTTTATGCCTTTTCCGGGCGTCCCCCTGGCGGGGCGGGCTGTCGTGAACGGAGCCAGCGGAGCTGTCTCCGCCCTGGCGGGCTTCCATCCCTGACGCAAAAACCCGGGTTTGCAGCGACCGGAACGGTCGCGCCACCCTTGTCGCGCCGTGGCCTGCGCTCCCGGCATCCCGGCAAAAGACGCCGGGATGTAAGGAGCAACGCCGTTTCGCAAACCGCGCTTCACGTCGTTGCGGCGGGTCCCTGCCCGTTGTTCTGTCCGGTGCCATTCACCTGTTTAAGCCCCTGTCGCCGGGGGCATAGACAGCCACAACCTGCCGCACTGACTGTCCAGGGTAAATGAACAGCCCACAAAATTTTTTACCCAAAACCCGGTAAAAAATTTTGCGTTCTGCCCAGGACAGGTGCGTCAGGCCGTGGCAGTGATGCCCCTTGCGGCGAAGGTTCTCAAACGGGTGAAGTTCATACCACAGGGAATACAGCAGCAGGTTCCCGCGAAACGTCAAAACCGCGGCTCCCGAAACTCAACGGGTGATGTTCTTTAAAAATCAGGATTTATTTCAGGCTCCGGCAATACGCATTTATGTGTTCTGTCAGTCATCCGGCTGGCAGGTAATGAAAACGCAGGAACAGAAGGAGGAAAACACCGGAAAGCGTCAGATGCAGATATGAAAAAAAGCAGGTCAGGGACCTGCTTAATCCACGCCGTAAGAATTGTGCGACCAATTTTGACGGCATTGTTAACCAATTTGTCATAAGGAATCCATTTATGACTGTAAGCATTGTTTCACCTTCCGCAGCGGCTGTAAAGCCCCGCCGTCATCCCCGTTTCAGACGCGAAGACATCCCCGCGCCGGAAATTGACCCCGTGCTGAAAGCCTTCGGGCGACACATTGCCCGGAGTTTTCGCCGGGGGCGTGGTGTACACATCCCCGCCATGAAAAACACGGCCTTCGGGCAGGTGCTCCGCACACTCGAACTGAAACGCGCTTTTAACTGATGAGGTGAGCCGCCCCGCGAGGGGCGGCAACAGACGGAAGGAGAACATTTTATGACATTAGCAGCAATCACCATGACCGCCCCGGAAGCCGCCAGCCCGGTGCAGATGTACCGCGCGACCTACTCACCGGATGACAACAAACTGCGCCTGTATGCCGTGTCACGTCTTGACCCGGAGACGTATAAAAAAGTGCATGATGCCGGTTTTCGCTGGGCACCAGAACAGGCGCTGTTTGTGGCTCCAGCCTGGACACCGGGCCGGGAAGACGTGCTCCTCTCACTTGCCGGAGAGATTGAGGATGAAGACAGCACGCTCGCTGAACGTCAGGAAGCACGGGCGGAGCGGTTTACCGGATACAGCGGAAAGCGGGCCAGTGAATCCGCACAGGCACTTGATGAAGTGGAAAGACTGGCCGCGATGATCCCGCCCGGTCAGCCCATTCTTGTGGGGCATCACAGCGAACGCCGCGCCCGTCGTGATGCGCAGCGTATTGAAAACGGCATGAAACGTGCCGTGATGCTCTTTGAACGTGCGGAATACTGGGAAGAACGTGCGCGGTCGGCACTGCTTCACGCGAAGTATAAAGAACGTCCGGACGTTCGCTGGCGTCGTATCAAAAAAATCGAAGCTGATTTGCGCAAGGCTGAAAAGACCATCGCACAGTCGCAGAAATATCTGACGATGTGGCGGGCTGAATCGCTGGATCTGAATATGGCAAAACTCATCAGCAGTCATGACCATATCAGCGCCTGTTTCCCGCTGGATACGTATCCGCGCCCGGCAGAAAAAAGCCAGTATGAAGGAAGTCGATCGTTATGGTCGGCCCTGGATGATGACATCATCACCACGGAGCAGGCCCGCGAAATTGCGATCCGCTGTCATGAACGGCAGATTCAGCATCAGCAACGCTGGGTTAACCACTATCAGAACCGCCTGATCTATGAGCGTGCCATGCTGGACGAAAGCGGCGGCGTGGTTACCCGGACACAGGATTTTGAGCCGGGCGGACAGGTTTTCAGCCGGGGCGAGTGGCTGACCATCATCCGCGTGAACAAAAGCAACGGGGCGGTGAGTTCAGTCACAACGCCGAATTACAGTTTTCTCGGGTACAGCGGCACGATGAAAGTGACGCCCGATCGCATCACGGACTACAAAGCACCATCGGCAGAAGAGGCTGCCGTCGCCAGCCAGGCCGCGAAGCGTCCGCCGGTAGTCAACTATCCGGGGGAAGGTTTCCGGGAAATGACAAAGGCGCAGTGGGCCGCCCTGCCCCGGGACTGTAAGGCCGTGCGCAGTGTGGCAGAGACAGAAGACCACGGGGCATACCGCTACCGCCGCACAATGGACAATAATTTCCGCCTGGTGAATGTGTATATCACCGACATGAAAATCACGGAAATCCCGCAGAAATAAGGTATATCCCCCCGGGAAATCCCCGGGGGATGACGGAGATAATGATATGCACAGTCAGTTAAAAGAACGTATCCGGCTGATGCGCGCAAGGCTGGATAACGCCGCGCCGGTTGCTGAAATCCGGGCTGAATCTCAGCTTTTTGTGACTCCTGCCCCGGTCTGTGATCGCCTGGTGACGCTGGCGGAGATCAGCAACCGTGATCACATTCTGGAACCCTCTGCCGGCACCGGGCCATACTGCGGGCGATTCGTCATGTCGCGCCGGGGGCCATGTGTGATGCGGTGGAGATTAACAGCGGGCTGGTCCGGTATCTGCGGGATAATTTTAACGGTGTCAGGGTTCAGTGTGGCGACTTCATGGAATGGCAGCCGGTGCAGTATTACAGCCGGATTATCATGAATCCGCCGTTCAGTCACGGGCAGGATATCCGGCATATCCTGCGGGCTTTTTCCCTGTTGCGTCCGGGTGGTGTGCTGGTTGCCGTCTGTCTGAACGGGCCGCGCCAGCAGGAGAAGCTGTTACCGTTTTCTGATGTCCGCGAGGTGCTGCCGTGCGGCACATTTGCTTATACCCGTGTTCCGACGATGATTATTCGTCTGCGTGCCTGATGACTCCGGGCAGGCGGGAGGATAAATGCCCGTCTGCCCGCGCCGGGAAAAGACCGCGCGCCGGTGGCGCTGAAAGGGGCCGCGCTTACGCGCCGCCCCTTTCATTACGCGGACGTTCTGCTGTGGGCTTCTGTCTTTTCAGACCTGTCATTTGCCTGTTACTGATGATGTTGTTGTTCCTGCTACTGCTACTGCTACTGCTACTGTTCTTCTTTTTTCTGCTGCTCTGATTACTGTCTGTTTTGTTGTTCTCCTGCTTATGCCTTTTCCGGGCGTCCCCCTGGCGGGGCGGGCTGTCGTGAACGG
>OODN01000541.1_pt1 | contig 20723 bp, 14 predicted proteins | sample 1671651 | NCBI WGS metagenome assembly OODN01 (sample SAMN06348178, study PRJEB24527) | human gut metagenome | biome: human gut; feature: ankylosing spondylitis patient; material: feces | host: Homo sapiens | place: China | collected 2015-10 | reverse complement strand
GTGTGAGCCCGCAGATTTTGATTCTGGTCTGTTCTTCCATAACGTTTGACTCCCCGTGCGCTCTGTTTTGTTTCGCGCACTTACGTTACCACTTTAACACATTGAAGAGAGTTTTTCAAGCTCTGCTTTTTTGTTGCTGCTCCGCATCAGCGTTTCGCCGATCAGAACGGCATCGGTTTTATTCTGATACAGTCTTCCGACATCCTCCGGCGTTTTGATGCCGCTCTCGGATACGAAAACAATGTTTTCCGGGACAAGCTCCCGCAGCCGCTCACTGTTGTGGATATCGACCGTGAAATCTTTTAAGTTGCGGTTGTTGACGCCGATGATCCTTGCTCCGGCGCGCATGGCCTGTGCAACCTCCGCCTCATCGTGGGCTTCCACAAGAGCGGAAAGGCCGAGGGAATGCGCTGTTTCCAGATATTCTTTTAAGGTTTCCTCCGGCAGCAGCGCACAGATCAGAAGGACAGCGGTGGCTCCGAGCACCTTTGCCTCGTAGATCATATAGGGATCCACGGTAAAATCTTTCCGCAGAACCGGGATGGATACGGTTTCTGCAATTTTTTTTAAGTAACGCTTGTCGCCTTTGAAGTATTCCGGCTCGGTCAGGCAGGAAATGGCGGAGGCACCGGCCGCTTCATATTCCTTTGCGATCTCCAGATAGGGGAAATCTTCTGCGATGATGCCCTTCGATGGGGAGGCTTTTTTTACCTCGCAGATAAAGGACATGCCCGGCTTTTTCAGCGTCTGTTCAAACGGGAATCCAGTATCCGGGTTCATCGCCGTTGCTTTTTCTTTCATTTCTGCAAGAGAACACTTCTCTTTTTCTGCAGCGACACGTTTTCTTGTGGCTTCTGCAATCGTTTCCAGTATCATATGTTTATTCCTCTTCTGCCAATCTGTTGGCGAGTGACACAAACTCTTCGAGTTTTTTCTGTGCTTTTCCGCTGTCGATCAGCTCCTCTGCCAGTTTCACAGCGTCCTGCATCGGGATTTCTTTTGCTACATGAAGGGCTGCGGCGGCATTCAGGACAACAGCGTCTCTTGCCGGGCCTTTCTTTCCTGCAAGAATTTCTTTCGTAATTTCAGCATTCTCCTGCGGGGTTCCGCCGACCAGCTCTTCTTTGGTACAGCGGGTCATGCCGAACTCTTCCGGTGTGATGACGTATTCCTCAAACGTTCCGTCCTTGATCTCGCAGACGCTTGTCGGTGCGCTTAAGGAAATTTCATCGAGACAGTCCTGGCCGTAGACAACCATGCCGCGTTTGACACCAAGATTGGAGAGAACTTCTGCCATCGGGCGGACAAGTGCTTCCTCGTAGACACCCATCACCTGCATCGTGGCTGCTGCCGGGTTGGTCAGCGGTCCGAGGATGTTGAAAATGGTTCGGATGCCGAGCATCTTGCGGACCGGTGCCACGTATTTCATGGACATGTGGTATTTCTGTGCGAACAGGAAACAGATTCCAAGTTTTTCCAGAACTTCTTTGTTTTTCTCCGGCTCCAGGTCGATTTTGACGCCGAGCGCTTCGAAACAGTCGGCTGCGCCGGATTTGCTCGATGCGGCGCGGTTTCCGTGTTTTGCAACTGCGACGCCGCCTGCAGAGATCACAAGGGATGCTGTTGTGGAGATGTTGAAGGAATTGGATTTATCTCCGCCGGTTCCGACGATTTCCAGAACATCCTTGTCATGTTCCATGTGAACACCGTGCTTTCTCATGCCGTTGGCACATGCGGTGATCTCTTCGATTGTCTCGCCTTTCATCATCATGGCAGTTAAAAATGCGCTGATCTGGATCGGATCGGCTTTTCCTCCCATGATTTCATCCATGGCGCCCTCTGCCATCTCGTAGGTTAAGTTCTCTTTATTTACCAGTTTTACAATCGCTTCCCGAATCATATTCTGTTCCTCTCTTTCTTGGCTGTCCTGTGATCTATCTTGTAATTTTTAAGAAGTTTTCTACCATCTGTCTGCCCTGCGGGGTCAGAATGGATTCCGGATGAAACTGGACTCCGTAGATCTTTTTCTCACTGTCCTCGACTGCCATGACCTCGCCGTCTGCAGTTCTTGCCGTTACCTTTAAGGTTTCCGGCAGTGTCGCTTCATCAGCTGCGAGGGAATGGTATCTTGCAACCGGAACGGTTTCCGGCAGCCCCTGGAATAATTCCGAGGTAAGATCCAGCGTTGTCTCGGACTGTTTGCCATGCATCAGCTGTTTCGCATAGGTGACGGTCGCGCCGTACGCGGCACAGATTGCCTGATGGCCGAGGCAGACACCGAGGATCGGGATCTCGCCGCCTAATTTTTCTACAATCTCCATGCATCGGCCTGCCTGCTCCGGACGGCCCGGTCCGGGAGATAAAATGATGGATGCCGGTGCCAGTGCGCAGATTTCGTCGATCGTCATCTCGTCGTTCCGGATGACCTTCATGTCCGGATTGATCGAACCGGCGAGCTGATACAGGTTATAGGAAAAACTGTCATAATTATCTACCAGCAGTATCATAAGTTGCTTCCTCCTTCTGCCTCCGCAAGTGCGACCATCACGGCCTTTGCTTTGTTGATGCATTCCTGATGCTCTTTTTCCGGTACGCTGTCGGCTACAATGCCGGCACCGGAGCGGACGAACACTTTTCCGTTTTTCTTAAACGCAAGCCGGATTGCAATGCAGGTGTCCATATTTCCGGTGAAATCCAGATAGCCGATCGCACCGCCGTAAATGCCGCGCTTGTTGTTTTCCAGCTCGTTGATGATCTGACAGGCACGGAGCTTTGGTGCACCGGAGAGGGTTCCGGCCGGGAGAACGGAATCGATGGCATCGACTGCGGTCTTGTCTTTCCGAAGCTGTCCTTTTACAGTGGAACCGATGTGCATGACGTGGGAGTAACGCTCGATTGACATGTATTTTTCTACTTCCACGGTTCCGAAATCACAGATCTTTCCGAGATCGTTTCTTCCCAGATCAACCAGCATGTTGTGCTCGGCACGCTCTTTTTCATCGGCGAGGAGTTCTTTTTCCAGCCGCTGGTCTTCTTCATAGCTCTTTCCTCTCGGCCGCGTTCCGGCAAGCGGGAAGGTCCGGACCTCTCCGTCCTCGACTTTTACGAGAGTTTCCGGGGATGCACCGGCGATCTCGACATCATCACTCGAGAAGTAGAACATGTACGGCGACGGATTCGTCGTGCGGAGAACGCGGTACGTATCGAGGAGGCTTCCCTCAAAATCAGCTTCGAGCCGGTTGGAGAGAACGAGCTGGAAGAGGTCTCCCTCGTGGATATAATGTTTGACCTGCTCGACTTTCTCACAGTACGCTTTCTCATCGAAGAGCGGGCGGAACTCGGATTTCAGGTGGCCGGCTTTCGTCTCGGCCGGTTTTCCAAAGCGGATCAGCTCTTCCATTTTTTCGAGTTCCTGTACGGCTTTTTCGTAATTTTCTTCGAGATTTTCGGTTTCGATATTAAGCATCAGTACGATTTTCTGACGGTAATTATCATAGGCGATGACCTTATCGAACAGCATCAGGTCGACATCTTTGAAATGTTCCTGATCTTCTGCGTCCAGCTTTAAGATCGGCTCGCTGTACTTGATGTAATCGTAAGAGAAGTATCCGACGAGGCCGCCGGTGAAGGTCGGCAGTGTCGCGATCTTCGGACTTTTATTTTTCTCAATCAGGGTTTTGATGACGGCTCCCGGATGGGCTGTCTTTGCGGTCAGCCGGATCTGTCCGGTCGGAAGCTGTTCTTTGCGGCTTTCTGGAATATCTTCTACTTTTTCCATCTCTGCCGCATCGGCGGTGATTGTCAGGTTTCCGTTGACACAGGTGAGTTCCAGAGACGGATCGTAGCCGAGGAAGGTGTATCTTCCCCACTGTTTTTTATCCTCCACGCTTTCGAGCATGTAGCAGTGGCTGCTGACGCCCTGCAGGACTTTCAGTGTTTCTACTGGTGTACGGATATCCGAATAAATTTCTCTGCTTACCGGGATTTTCCGAAAAGCTCCCGATGCGGCTGCTTTTGAAATTTCTTCTAACGTCATCTGTTTCATCTTGTTATCTCCTCTCCTTGTGTCTGCAAAGGCTGTCATCAACACTGATCCTCAGAACCAATTTCTGATATACAAAAAACCGCCCCCGGCAAAGAATCACTTTGTTCTTTGCCAAGGGCGGGTATATTTTTATACTCGTGGTGCCACCTTGTTTTGCGATTGCTCACACGCTCTGCAGAATACGATCATATTCCTGGCAACTAACGTATGCCTGCACGTTACAGAATACTCAGACGGTTTCCCGCTTTTCCCTGTACCCTCCGTGGTCCATTTGCTGATCCGCTTTCTGTCCGGCTTCCACCTGCCCGGGCTCTCTGTGAGTGCGCTTCCAACGTTATCTCCACTTCATCGGTTTCAAAGTATTTATTTTTTTCTTATGGGCTGTATTATAGTCCCATTCTTTTTTGCTGTCAAGTAATTTTTTTGCTCTTTTTGTTCAAAGTCCGGTATTTTTATGATATTCCCGTGTCCACGCCGCAAGAGCTTCGTCCAGATCGCGCGGGAGCTCGACCTGCATTGCCTCGGTGATCTGGCGGTCCATCTCCCGTTTCGTCTCGGCATCCACTTTCCGTTCGGTGCACATCTGCTCATAGGCGTCCTGTCCTTTGCTCATGTAGACCGCAAACAGCCAGCTCTTTAACGATGCTTTCGTGTGCAGCTCTTCATTTGCTTTCTGAAAGCACGTAAGTGCTTCATTCATCTGGAACAGACTTGCGTAGGCACAGCCCATGTTGTTGTAAATACTTCCGGTGAACTGGCTTCCCATGTTGGTTTCGTTTTCCTCGGTATCTTTCAGCGTTTCCTGGTAAACCTGGATCGCATTGATATATTTTTCGTGGTCGACAAGGTAATCTCCCTTGATTTTTTTCCGCACAATCTCCGGCTGCTCCTCGAACCGTTTCAGGCGCTCATTCATCTCACGGAACTGATCGTGGGAAAGATAATTGATCTCCTTGAAGATCGGCAGGATAAACTCACCGATGTTCTTTTTCTCCTCCAGAAGGACGTAGAGACGCTGGTACAGTCTTCTTAAGTGGAGTTCTTCTTTCATCCACACCAGCAGCTGCTCGTTAATGATGGTCTCGTCCAGCAGATAGATGTTGTGGTACAGATAATAGCACAGTTCCTCGATGGAATATATATTTGTGCTGATGTTGGAAATATAATACGGATTTTTCGCCCGTTTGACCTGACATAAAATATAACCGCTCATCGTTTACACCTCCCCCATCGTCTCGTGCCAGATTTTGTGACTTGCCGGGAACATATCGCCAAAACCTAAATCCTCTGCGGTGATCTGACACGTAACCGGAGAATCATACTCCAGACGCAGACGGATCCGTGTTGTCTTCGGCGGCCGTTTGGGCAGCCCGTCCAGCTTCATGGTATAGCGGTTTCGTTTTCCGCTTTCCATGGAACTTACAACAAATTCCAGCTCCTCCGTTCCGTCGAGGATCAGCTCACATTCTTTTTCTGCTTCATACCAGTTCACACCGGCTGCAATCAGCGCATAGTATGCCGGAGAACCATTGATCGTCATCTCCATGCCGATGTTGTAGCGCACGAGGTCATTTCCGAGGAAGAGATAGCCCTTTAAGCGGCGCTCCTCCACTTTTTCGCGCGCGGAAAAGCAGGCGCCCTGTGCAAACAGGTTCGTTCCGCCGAAGATTCTTCTCTGGTTTTTCTTTAACTGACGCAGAGAGTTGTCGGCCCAGGCAAGGTCGAACTCCTCGCTCACCAGAAATACGCTGGAATAAATTTCATTTCCCATCGCTTCTCCCATCAGATGGCAGAAATCGCGGTCGCGCTCCATCGGCTCGATCGAAAGTGCGGCTTTTGGCCCCCATTTTACGGTCACAGTTGCCGGCTTCGTTTTACGGCTGATGGAAAGTTCAGAAAACGATGCTTCCTCATCTTTCAGGAAAAACAGACCGACTTTACGGCTCCAGAGCTCCGGCTTCTGGTTCAGCACATGGCAGTAAAAGCTCTCGTCATGCTCCTGCAGGTAGGCTCTGCCGCGCGGCAGTCCGATTATCTTGTATGCTTCACGCACATTTTCCACAAATGGACGGGTCAGATGGCCCGTGGTGATCATCATCGCCTGGATCTGCTGGTCCGGACGCTCGATGCCGATCATCTTCAGTGCTTCGCGAAGGAACGTGCCAAGGACTTCTCCCGGCGTGTAATCCCGGTTTTCGATCTGGCAGATGCGGGATCCCATGCAGATCTCGTACAGATTGTCCAGCCAGATGCCGTTTTCCGCGTGAGCAGATTTTTCTGCATCCGGTCCTGTTTTCCACGTTTCCTCATTCCGTTTTTTGGCAATGGCGGTCGGAAATTCCACCGCCTCTTCTCCTTCTTTTACCGGGATGGAGACGGCCGTATGGGTTCCCCTGTCATAGCAGCAGAACTGGGAATATTTCTCTCCAAAATCAAATCCTAAAATTAAATTTTTCTGTTCCATGTCGTATCCTCCTGCTGCTTCTTTTCATCCACAAGTGCAAAACAGTTCCGAACCAGAGCCTCCTGCTGCAGATACTTTTGGAATGCTTCTTCTGCTTTTTCCGAATCTCCTGCCGCGCGCGCTGCTTTCATCTGATTCAGAAGCTGGTACCGCGTCTTTCCTGCTTTTGGTTCGCCGGTCATGGAGACGGTTTTCACCTCTGTTTTTCCCTCACCCTGACGGTTCGTAAAGGTCAGGTAATACTCCATTTTCTCGCCGTAGAACAGCAGAAACTCTTTCACAAAAATGCCCTGATACATATTGCGCATCGGTTCGCTCTTCCATGTTTCTTCGGCGTTTGTCCGGTAATGAATCGTCACCTTTGCCTCCGCTCTCTGGCGCTCCTCGATGAACATGCGGTCGCCGATCTGGAAGCCTTCGGTCAGGTGCTCCGGCAGATCCTTGTAGAAGGCAAAGCGGAGTCCCTGTTTCGTAAACGCCAGAAGCAGGGTATGCGCCTCTTTTTCTTCCTCCTCAGAAAGCTGCGGCTTCGTGGAAAGATGTTTCAGCATCGCAAAACGGCAGATCTCGTCCAGCTCCCAACCCTGTTTCCAGGCGCGGTCCAAGTAGTCAAACATCTGATCCGAAAGCGGTTTTCCGTCCATAAAATAGCCGATCGCAAGATACGTCAGGTATGCCAGAATGACATGCTCTTTTCCGCTCTGGCGGATGTAGCTCTCCAGCATTTCCTGCTCCCACTTCGGGTGGCTGCGCACAAAGACGGACCAGGTCAGAATGCGCTCCTCCAGCTTGTCGCTCTCCATCTGGAAGCCGCGGATTTTATCCCATAAACTGCACATATCCTCAATAGAACCGGTGAAATAATCTCTCAGATAGCACAATACAATTTCATCGTAGATGCCCTGTTTTACCACGTAGGATGCCAGATAGAGAAGCTCCTCGTCCTCTGTAAACTCTTTTTCCAGAATCATCGCATGCGCCAGACGGAAGAGACACGACACCGGGATCTTTTCGTAGCCGTACCGATCCGTCAGGGCAAAGGCGCGGCTGTAACAGCCGTAGCGTACCAGAAGCTCGATCGTAGAAATACGGTCCACCTTTGCGTAAGCGCTGTCCTCCAGCTCTGCAACAGCTGCCTCGGTCTCACGCTCATCCGGATGGGCAAGATAGTATTCCAGCAGTTTCTGACGCACTGTTTTCCGGTAAGCACTGGAAAATGCGCTCGTGCGCGCTGTCTGCTGATACCAGGCAAGATTTTCTGCGGTAAGCTGCATCTCCTCTTCCTGCTCCCCGCACAGGTGCAGCAGCAGACCCGGATTTTCAATGGCAAAACCGCCGCAGGCACAGGCAAGCTCTTCATCCGTAAATAATGGCTCTACGCGGCAGGTTTCTGTCACCGCATATCTTCTGCGCTGCTCATCTTCGAGAAGAATCCGCGCTTTTTTGCCGTACAGACGGATATAAGCACCCCGTTCCGTCATCGGATAGACGTTTCGCCTGCCATCGCCGGATGGCAGACGATCACACGCGTGATTTTCGGATTTTCACACGTTACATGATGGGTAAACAGCACATTTGCGATCGCTTTTGCGCTGTCGGGATCTTCCGGTTTTTTCAGAAAAGTCCGGTACAGTGCGGCGTATTCGCGGTTCATGCGGCCTTTCTGGATCTGTCTTGCCGTGAAAACCTCCATCGCCGGGCGGTAGCTCTGGAATGTATGGCGGTCTTTTTCGCGGTTTTTAATCACGTTGGCGTAGATCAGCGCTTTCTTCTGGCCTGCCAGTGTGTTGCTGTAGGAGAAATACATCCGGATGACCTGCGGAAGGACCTCGTCGAACGACGCATCCATCGTTTCGATATAGTACTCGTACAGGCGCGTGATGCGGATGTTCCGCTCCACGGCTTTTGCATACCACGGGAAATATTCCTTCCGCACCGGGCGGCCCTTCATCACCAGTTTGCAGATGGCTTCGAGCACTTCATCGGATGGAAAACGCTCATAGCCCGCAGTCAGAATCTGATAGACATTCTCATCGAACGTTTTCATCGTCTCTGTAAGATAAGCGGCCCGTTTTAACAGTTCTCCGCTTAAAATGCCTTCTTTCTGCGCAAATTTCAGCACCTGAACGGTGAACGGCGAAATCCGGCGGAGCTGTCCCTCCTGGCGGAGATAGAGCTGTGTCGCATCCAGATACAGAAGCGGGCTCTTGCACCCGCACTCATAGCAAAGTTCCATCGCGTAGAGCTGACGGGTCAGCGACTGCTGCCAGGAATCGTCGGCATCAATGGCAAGCTTTAACAGAAAATAGCTTGCACTCTCCTGCCGCATCAGTGTTCCAAGGCGTGATACCAGCCCGGTATGGCCCACTTCCATTTTCAGCTTCCATGCCAGATACAGGTACGCTCCTTTTTTCTCCGCGGTGTCCAGCAGTTCCTGATGCTCTTTTACGTAAGAAAGCGTTTCTCTTGCTTTTCCGGTTTCCTCATGGCTCTCGTACAGCCATGCTTTTCCCAGCGTCACCCACGCCATGTCTCCGCCGGCTTTTTCGAACTGCTCGATGGCCTCCCAGGTGTCCTGATACCAGGTACGGTAGTCGCGTTTATGGACTGCCAGATCGAGATAGCCGCGCGCGATGGCAGTTATCTGACGGTCGCGCTCCGTATTTTTCCTGCTGGTCACATGCTTTTCGCTGTTTGTCACTTCCAGTTCAAAGCGAAGCTCCTGTTTTCCCTGACGCACCGTAATTCTGCCGTAATGGCGGCCGTTTCCGATTTTCTCCTGATGGATAATGTATTCCACACCGTAGACGCTTCCGATGAAATCTTCTGAAGTGACGACTTTCTTTTCCACTTCCAGAAAGTCTCCCTGCACCTCGATTTCCATGCGGACGTAGCCCCAGGTATTTTTATACAGATACAGTGTTTCCTTGCGCGGCTGGTCCACGGTAAGCACAGTTTTCTCCGGCTGTTCCGCCGAAAGCATCACCGGCTCTTTCTGACCGAGGGCAACCAGAAATTCCTCCAGATGCTGAAATGTCACCGGCTTGTGGGACAGTCCCTGATAAAGTGCCATCTGCTCCGGTGCCTCTTTCTGAAGAAGACGTGCAAACTCTTTTTTTACAAAGAAGCGGTACGCTGCGCCGAAATCATGGCTTGCCAGATGCACAAAATCTGCCAGGGAATGAATCTCCTGTCCGGAAATGTTCATTGTCTTTCCTGCAATCGAGACGTGTACCCGCACGCAGCGTTCCTCCAGATTGCTGCTGACGGTGATGTTTCCACAGATTTCATCGCCTGCTTTTAATCCGCTGGTATCCACGCCGTACTCAATCGTACTCGCCGTTCCCTGGAACTGATTTTTCGCCAGAACGATTCTCTGATGATCTGTGGTCACAATTCCTTTTACTCTTCTCCCGTCTTCCGCTCCGATATTCAGCTCTCCGCGGAAATTCTGCCCCTCGTCCAGCGTCAGGGCCACCTCCGTCTCGGACAGCAGCAGATGGGGAACCTCATATTCAAATCTGCCGTTCAGCAGTTGTTCCAATCTTCTTCTCAATGTTTTTCACCTTATTTTATCTAAATCGTTTTCGTTCTTTTCCACAACGTCTGATTATACCCCAAGACGCACGGGATTGCAACGGAAAGGGGACGCTCCTTTTAATAGTCGAACAGCGAAAACTGGTTGCTTTCGGGCAGATCTCCGAAGACACCGAGGTCCGCCATAAAGTCGATAATCGTCTTGCTGACCTTGGTGCGGTCGCGGAAATCATCTTTCGAGAGGAATTTTCCGTTTCGTGCCGCAAGGACAACGGCGTCGGCCGCCTTGTCGCCCAGACCCTCGATCGAGTCGAGCGCCGGCATCAGATGTTTGTCATCGTAGACCTGGAAGCGGTGCGCCTGTGCCTTATAGAGGTCCACCGGCACGAAATCGAAGCCGCGGGCGTACATTTCCTGGACAATCTTCATATCCTTGACGGTTGCCTGCTCCTTCTGAGTCAGCGTGTCTTTCCGTTTTTCGTAATCTTTCATATAATATTCCAGCCGCTAGCGTCCCATGCACATGAGCTCGTAGGAAAATGCGGACGCACGAATGGAGAAGTACGCCGCATAGTACGCCAGCGGATAGAAAATTTTATAGTAAGCGATGCGGTACGCCATCATGACGTACGCCGCCGCGTGGGCTTTCGGGAACATGTACTTGATCTTTTTACATGACCAGATGTACCAGTCCGGCACGTCATGTGCCTTCATCTCCTCTTCCCACTCCGGTTTTAAGCCCTTTCCTTTTCGCACACTCTCCATGATCGTAAAGGAAAGCTCACTTTCGAGTCCCTTGTCGATCAGGTAGATCATGATATCGTCTCGGGTACAGATGGCGGTGGAAATCGTCGCCTTGCCCTCCTCGATCAATGTCTGCGCATTGCCGAGCCATACGTCGGTTCCGTGCGACAGACCAGAGATACGGATCAGGTCAGAGAACGACTGCGGCTTCGTGTCCAGAAGCATCTGGATAACGAAATCGGTACCGAACTCCGGCACGCCAAGACATCCAAGCGGGCAGCCGCCGATGTCCTCCGGCTTGATGCCAAGCGCCTCGGTGCTCTTGAACAGCGACATGACCTCCGGGTTATCGAGCGGAATCGTCTGCGCATCAAGGTGCGTGATATCCTCGAGCATACGGATCATGGTCGGATCATCGTGTCCGAGAATGTCGAGCTTTAAGAGGTTGGCATCAATGGAGTGGTAATCGAAATGGGTCGTAATGATGTCGGTTGTCATATCGTTCGCCGGATGCTGCACCGGGGTGAAGGAGTTGATGTCCTCACCGAACGGCAGAACGATGATACCGCCCGGGTGCTGGCCGGTGGTACGGCGGATGCCGGTGCATCCTTCCACGATCCGGTCGATCTCGCAGTTCCGTTTGTGCTGGCCGCGCTCTTCGTAATAGTTCTTCACGTAACCAAACGCTGTTTTATCCGCCAGCGTACCGATGGTTCCCGCACGGAACGTCTGACCGGCGCCGAAAATAACCTCTGTGTATTTGTGCGCCTTACTCTGGTAATCACCGGAGAAGTTCAGGTCGATATCCGGCTCTTTGTTTCCCTTGAATCCAAGGAACGTCTCGAACGGAATGTCAAATCCGGCTTTTTTCAGCGGCTTGCCGCAGTTCGGGCAGACGGCGTCCGGCATATCGCATCCGGCACGGCCGACGTACTCTTTGACGCGCGGCGAATCGAACTCGCTGTAATGGCACGACTCACAGTAGTAATGCGGGCTCAACGGGTTTACCTCCGTGATTCCCGCCATCGTCGCAACGAACGAGGAACCGACGGAACCACGCGATCCTACGAGGTAGCCGTCCTCGTTCGACTTCCACACTAGTTTCTGTGCGATGATGTACATAACGGCATATCCGTTGGAAATAATGGAGTTCAGCTCCCGTTCGAGGCGCGCGGAAACGATCTCCGGCAGCTCCTCGCCGTAGATTTCATGCGCGCGGTCGTAACAGATTCTCCGCAGTGTCTTGTCGGAATCCTCGATGACCGGCGGAAATTTTCCGGCACGGATCGGGGAGATTTTCTCGACAAGGTCGGAGATTTTGCGCGGATTGGTGATGACGACCTCCTCCGCTTTCTCACTTCCGAGATACGAAAACTCTTCAAGCATCTCCTCGGTAGTGCGCAGGAACAGCGGTGCCTGCTCATCCGCGTCGTCAAAACCTTTTCCGGTCATGATGATGCGGCGGTAGATCTCGTCCTGCGGATCCATGAAGTGGACGTCGCACGTTGCCACAACAGGCTTATGGAACTGCTCGCCAAGTTTGACGATGCGCCTGTTGATCTCTTTTAAATCCTCCTCGCTCTCTACGGCAGAAACGTCCTCTTTTTTGATCATGAACGCGTTGTTGCCGATCGGCTGGATTTCCAGATAATCGTAGAAGTCCACGAGACGCGCAATCGCCGCATCCGGTTCACCGCGCAGGATTGCCTGGTAGAGTTCGCCCGCCTCGCAGGCAGATCCGATCATCAGACCGTCCTGGTATTTCAGGTAGACGCTCTTTGGCAGCTTCGGCCGGCGGTTGTAGTATTTCAGGTGGGATTCCGACACGAGGCGGTACAGATTGACACGTCCCGTCTCGTTCTTTGCCAGAATGATCGCATGGTACGATGGAAGCTTGCGCACAGCCTCCTCCGATACTTTTCCCTGCGCATTCAGGTCATCCAGAGTCAGAATATTGCGCTCCTCCAGCATTTTTACGAATTTCACGAAAATTTCCGCCGTACAGCCGGCATCGTCCACCGCACGGTGATGGTTTTCCAACGATACGCCGACCGCCTTCGCAACGGTATCCAGCTTGAAACGGTTGAGGCCCGGCAGCAGGAAACGCGCCATGGCGACGGTGTCCGCCGTTGTAAATTCCCGCTCGATCCCCTGCAGGACGCAGTTGTGCTCGATAAAGCTCATATCGAACGAAGCATTGTGGGCAACCATAACGGCTCCCTCACTGAACTCCAGGAATTTCGGCAGCACCGTTTCGATGTCCGGCGCGTCAAGAACCATGTTGTCGTTGATGCCGGTCAGGTTCTCAATCCGGAACGGGATCGGGACTTTCGGGTTGACGAAGGTGGAAAACTTATCGACAATCGCTCCGTTTTCCACACGGACGGCACCGATCTCAATGATTTTGTTGACAACCGGGGAAAATCCCGTCGTCTCGATATCAAACACAACGTAGCTTCCGTGGATGTCCTGTCCTTTGCTGTTGACAACGATATCTTTCAAGTCGTCGACGAGATAAGCCTCCATGCCGTAGATGACCTTGAACGGAGCCGAAACTTTTTTCAGCTCATCTTTTGTCGCATCCGGGTGCTCTGCCTGGTATTTTTTCCGGTAAGCGCCGTCGATCGCCTCGATCGCATGGTTTGCCTCCGGGAAGGACTGCACCACGCCGTGGTCAGTGATCGCGATCGCCGGATGGCCCCACTCGTAGGCACGCTGTACCAGACGGGCAGCATCGGTGACACCGTCCATATCGCTCATCTTTGTATGACAGTGCAGCTCCACACGCTTCACCGGACTCGTATCCTGACGGCCGGTACGGAAATCGGTGATCTTCTTGATGCCCCAGACAGACATAACCGTCAGATCGTGGTCAAATGCATCAACCGTCGTTTTTCCTTTTACTTTAATGAACGCGCCTTTTTTGATCGCATCCTTTAATTCCGGCACTTCCGCGTTCTGGACGAAAATCTTGACGCCGATGGTATCCGTAAAGTCGGTGATCGTGAACATGAAAATCGTACGCTCATTCCGGATCTCGCGCATATCCACACTCTGGACTCTTCCTCGGATGACAACATCACCGATCTCATCGCCGATTTTCAGAATCTCCACGCTCTCATCCTCGAAATCTCTTCCGTACAGCACATCCGGATTGGAGGATTTGCGCGGCTGATTGTCCGCATTCCGGCTGAAACTGCCCTTGCCTTTCTTGAAGGAACCGCGTCCGCCGCCGGAAAAACCTTTTCCCCTTCCGCCGTCTGCTGCTTTTTCTTTTTTCGCCTCGCCGCCCTTGGCTGCTGCGGCTGCTTTTGGCTGTTCGCCTGCTGCTTCCGCCTGCTCTTCCATCCGGTTCTGCTCTTTTTCGCCGAGCATCTCACCGTAATGGGTATGCGCCAGAACGTGGCGCACTTCCTCCCGGATGCGGAGCTCGGAATTTCTCATGGCGCGGCTCTCGCCCTCCGGCTTTCTCATCTCGGTTTCCACGATCAGGTCGAAGCCGCACCGCTCACAGAAGATTTTCTCGAGAATGTGGACCAGCTCCTCCTCGCGCTCCTTTGCCACAACGGAATCCACGAGCACCAGGTGCATTTTGTTCGTCTCCGGGAAGGTAATCTCGGCAGTCGAAAACAGATGATTCAGAAAGACACTGTGGTTTTTCAGCTCGAGCAGGATACTCGGACGGTACACCTCCAGAAAGTTTTCCGGCGTATACTGGCGCGACAGATAGAACCGCTCAATAATCTTCACGCGCAGCGGCACGTTGGAAAAGAGCTGCTCCTCGATCTGGCGCTCCAGCTGATAAATATATTTTTTGTGAATCCACTGATGGCTGACCACATAGATCCGCAGCAGATCTTTTTTCTTATTGATCGATACCCGCGAAACCTCCACGGTATCGAGAAGCTCTGCCATGCCCCCTTCGATTCTCAAATCCGGAAATACTTCCTGAAACTGTTTTTCCATTCCTATTCCTGCTTTCTTTTTTACTTGCCCCAGTGATCCAGCTCGTCCTTTAAGACGGACAGCAGCTCGCTCTCCGGTACTTTTTTCACGATTTCACCTTTTTTAATTAAAATGCCGACGCCTTTTCCGCCTGCAACACCAAGATCCGCCTCTTTTGCCTCGCCCGGTCCGTTGACCACGCAGCCCATGACGGCAACCTTGATATCAAGATCGTAGCCCTGCACCAGTGTTTCCACCTGGTTTGCCAGTCCGATCAGGTCAATCTGGGTCCGTCCGCAGGTCGGACACGATACGACCTCAATGCCGCCTTTTCGAAGTCCCAGGGTCTTTAAGATCCGTTTTGCGGATTTGATTTCCTCGAGCGGATCGCCGGTCAGGGAAACACGGATCGTATCTCCGATGCCCTGATATAAAATAATACCGAGCCCCACTGCCGATTTGATGTTGCCGGAATACAGCGTTCCTGCCTCCGTAATGCCGACATGAAGCGGATGATCCGTCTGGTTCGTGATCAGCTCATGCGCTTTTGCACACATCATCACATCAGACGATTTGATACTGATGACGAGATTGTCATAGCCCATCTCCTCAATGATCCGCACTTTGTCGAGCGCGCTCTCCACCAGGCCCTCTGCCGTTACGCCGTTGTATTTTTCCACCAGCTCTTTTTCGAGTGAACCGCTGTTGACGCCGACGCGGATCGGAATCTGGCGTTCTTTTGCTGCATCTACAACCGCCTGGATCCGGTCGCGGCTGCCGATGTTGCCCGGGTTGATGCGGATTTTATCGGCTCCGTTTTCGATCGCGGCGATCGCCAATCGATAGTCAAAATGAATATCTGCTACAAGCGGAATCGAGATCTGCTTTTTGATCTCGGACAGCGCCCTGGCTGCCTCCATGGTCGGGACGGCGCATCGGATAATGTCACATCCGGCTTCCGTGAGCGCCTTGATCTGCTTTACGGTTGCCTCCACATCTTCTGTTTTGGTATTCGTCATGGACTGGATCAGAATCGGATTTCCGCCTCCGATGACCCGGTCGCCGATTTTCACAACTCGTGTATTTGCTCTGCTCATTGTCTTTCCTCCATTTATTTTCTCCGTGATGGCATAAAAATCTTATTTTATTATAAGACAATTTTTTCTCTGGCACAACCGTCTTTTCTCTTGCAATTTTTTCCCAAATTTTCTATAATGCTAGGAGTGATTTTTTTTGATTCAACTGGAAAGGAAGACATACAAACGATGAAAAAGATGATCCTCGTAACCTCGCCGCCGGCGTGCGGAAAGACATACATTTCAAAACAGCTCGCCAAGGAGCTGAAACACGTTGTTTATCTCGACAAGGACACAGTCATTCCGCTGTCGAACCGCGTTTTCAAAGCGGGCGGACAGGAAATCAACCGCAGTTCTGATTTCTTCGAGGAGAATATCCGCGATTATGAATATGAAGTAACGGTCAATTTCGGACTGGAAGCACTCGAGTATGACGATATTGTGCTGATCAACGCACCATTCACACGCGAAGTGCATGATGAGAAGTTCCTGAAAAACTTCTCCAAAAAGCTCGCTGACCATGGGGCAAAGCTTGTTGTGATCTGGGTTGTCACAAAACCGGAGATCTGCCACCAGCGCATGATCGACCGCAACTCCGTGCGCGATACGTGGAAGCTGGAGCACTGGGATGAATATGTGAAAACGATCGACTACTCCATCCCGGAAGCACTGAAGAAAATGAGCAGCTGCCTCGATCTGATGCTGTTCTACAATTCTTCGGATGAAGAATATCAGAAATCCATGGAGATGGTTATCTCCCGTCTCGAAGACGAATAACGACTAAACGAAAAAAGAGAATTTTGCCGGACCTCATTTTTACAGTCTGCAAAATTCTCTTTTTATTTATAGAAACTATTTTCACATCCGATACAAAAGATAATCCGCCGCTGCCGCCCACAGCACCCAGGAAACGCAGAGAACTGCGAACACACTCTTATATCCGAGCACGGCAAAGTGGACGCGCCATTTTTCCTTCTGCGTGAATTTCTCCGGGTTTTTGCCTTTTACCATCAGCATTCCGGCGATCACGAACATGCCGAGGGCCGCGATCAGCAGCAGGCCGTCTTTCGCCGCCTCAAGGGCAGCGCGGAACGTGAATCCCCCAAAGAGGAATCCTCCCAGCAGCAGCACAGCTGCCGCAGCGCCGCCGGAGAGCAGGCCGATTGTAAATGCTCTGCCGAGATCACGGCAGATGTTCTTTATCTTTTCCATGTTTTATAATTCCTTATTTTCTTCTAACGCATCGCAGAAATGACATGCCACAAAGTGATTGTTGCCCACGTCTTTTAATTCCGGCATCTGCTGTCGGCAGATGTCTTTTGCGTACTTGCATCTTCCCTGGAATTTGCAGCCCGGCTTCGTGTTGATCGGGCTCGGCACCTCGCCTTCGAGGCGGATTTTTTTGCGGTCGCGCTCTGCCTCTACTTTCGGGTCCGGAATCGGAATCGCGGAGAGCAGTGCCTGTGTGTACGGGTGGCGCGGGTTGGCGTACAGCTCCTCGGATGTCGTCAGCTCGACGAGCGTTCCCAGATACAGAACCGCCACACGGTCGGAAATATGTTTGACCATCGACAGATCATGCGCAACGAAAAGATAGGTCAGACCCATCTTCTTCTGTAAGTCCACAAGCAGGTTGACGATCTGCGCCTGAATCGAAACGTCGAGTGCGGAGATCGGCTCATCGAGAACGATGAATTCCGGCTGCACGGCAAGCGCACGCGCGATACCGATTCGCTGGCGCTGTCCGCCGGAAAACTCGTGCACAAAACGGTTCGCATGCTCGCGGTTCAGTCCGACCAGCTCCAGATATTTGTAGATCATCTCCTGGCGCTCTTTCTTATTCTTTGCCAGATGGTGAATGTCGATGCCCTCGCCGATGATGTCGGCAACGGTCATACGCGGGTCGAGCGATCCATACGGATCCTGGAAGACCATCTGCACCTGTTTTTTGAAGGCAAACCGCTCTTTTCCGTTTAATGCATGGACATCGGTTCCCTTGTAGAGCACCTGTCCGTCGGTCTTGTCATACAGGCCGATGCAGGTACGGCCGCACGTTGTCTTTCCACATCCGGACTCGCCAACCATTCCAAGTGTCTCACCCTTGTAAATTTCGAAGGAGACATCATCCACGGCCTTTAAGGTCGCATGGTTTCCGACCTGAAAATATTTTTTCAGATGGGAAACGGAAAAAAGCACTTCTTTTTCGTTATTTTCCATTACAGTTCTCCTCCTTCCAGATTTGGCATTTCTACTTTTGGTGCCATCGGGTGATGGAGCCAGCAGGCAGCCTTATGCTCGCCGCCGAATTCCGTTGCCTCCGGCATCTCTTCCTTACAGATCGGCATACAGTAGCTGCACCGCGTGCAGAACGGACATCCGACCGGCGGGTTTAAAAGATCCGGCGGAGTTCCCGGAATTGTCGCGAGTTCCTGCTTGTTTTTCAGATCCAGACGCGGTACGGAACGGATCAGCGCCCAGGTATACGGGTGACGCGGACGATAGAAAATATCCTCACACGTTCCGCTTTCCACGATAATACCGGAATACATAACAGCAATCTTCTGTGCGATATTTGCCACAACACCGAGATCATGTGTGATCATGATGACGGACGTCTGATTTTTCTTTTGCAGATTTTTGATAATATCGAGAATCTGTCCCTGAATTGTCACATCGAGCGCGGTCGTCGGCTCGTCACAGATCAGAATTTTCGGATCACAGGCAAATGCAATCGCGATCATAACACGCTGACGCATACCGCCGGAAAATTCGTGCGGATACTGTCTGACACGTTTTTCCGGCTCCGGGATGCCGACCATGCGCAGCATCTCGACAGCCTCCTTTGCCGCTTCCTGTTTTGTCATGTTTTTGTGTCCCATCAGATTTTCCATAATCTGTTTTCCGACACGCATCGTCGGATTTAAGGAAGCCAGCGCATCCTGGAAAATGATTGCACACTCGCCGCCTTTGTAATGCTGCCACTGTTTTTTGTTGTATTTCAGAATATTCTCTCCATTGTAGAGAATTTCACTGTTCTCTTTAATCTCACCCTGCGGCGCCTTGATGAGGCCCATGATGGATTTCGCCGTTACAGATTTTCCGCAGCCGGATTCGCCCACAATTGCGAGCGCCTGACCTTTCTCGAGAGAAAACTGTACACCGCGGACTGCCTTTACTTCACCGGCATAGGTGTGATAAGAGACTCTTAAGTTTTTTACTTCCAGAATCGGATTGTTTTGTTCGTTCATATCGTTATCTCCCACTTATTACTGGCGAAGTCTCGGATCCAGGGCATCGCGCAGGCCGTCTCCCAGAAGGTTGAATGCCATAACGATGATACAGAGCACGAGACATGGGAACAGAAGCTGTGACGGATAGAAATCCATGTTCTGCTGTCCCATCGAAATCAGGACACCAAGGCTGATCGACGGTGCCTTGAGGCCGATGCCGAGGAAGCTAAGACCTGCCTCCGTAAAAATAAACATCGGGATTGCCGTCGCCGTATCCAGAATCAGGATACCCAGCATATTCGGTACATAGTGTTTTAAGATGATGCGGAGCGGTTTTGCACCGAGCACCTCCGCCGCGTAAACGTATTCCGTCTCACGGAGCTGTTTGATCATACCGCGCACCTGACGTGCCGTGTTACACCATGCGGTGACACTAAGCGCGACCAGAAGTGCAAACAGGTTATTTCCAAGAATCATCATGATCAGAATCGTAAGAAGCAGAGACGGAATCGAGTTGATAACCTCGATGATCCGCATCAGAACCTCATCGACCCAGCCGCCGAAATGTGCCATCAGCGCGCCATATACCGTTCCGATGATGAGTTTGATTGCCGTTGCAACGATCGCGATGATCAGTGATGCCCGCGCGCCGACCCAGACTCTTGAGAAGAGGTCACGTCCCAGGTTGTCGGTTCCAAACCAGTATTTTGACGATACGCCCTGGTTTTTCTCGGCGATATTCATGGATACATAATCATATCCTTTGATATGCGGTCCGATGATGACCATGACAAGCAGAATGCCGAGCACAACAAGAGATCCCATTGCGATCGGATTTTTGCGGAGCCGTCTCCAGGCGTCCTGCCAGTAGGAAATGGTCGGGCGGTCAATCCGGTTCGCATCTTCCTCGGTGTATCCTATTACTTTAAATTTTTCCGGTGTTAATGCTGCCATAATATCCTCCTTATCTGCTCTTTCCTGTCAGACTGATTCTCGGGTCAACGACCACGTACAGCAGGTCCGTGATAAAGAGAACACCGATGTAAAGTGCTGCGATAATAACCGTCTCTCCCATGATAATGGAAAGATCCTGGTTATTGACCGCCGTCACATAATACTGTCCGATTCCCGGGATGGAAAAGATGCTCTCGATGAAGAAGGAGCCTGTGATACACATGGCAACCGACATCGGAAGCTGTGTGATAACCGGGATAAACGAGTTCCGAAGGATATGGCGGCGGATAATCTGTCCGCGGCTTAAGCCCTTCGATTCAGCAGTCAGCACGTAATCCTGATTGATCACATCGAGCATCGAGGTTTTCAGCAGACGCGCATACGTTGCGATATAAGAAAAGCATCCTGTCAGGGTCGGAAGAATCGTGTATTCCCATCCTCCGAACCACAGATCCTTTCCCGCAGGCCAGCCGATCGTCGGCAGAACCTTCAGGTTACCTGCGAAAATTTTCTGAAGCATCAGACCAAAGATCAGGTTCGGAATGGAAATCAAGAGGACCGACAGGGCGATCACCATATAGTCCCAGAAGCTTCCCCTCCTCATTGCCGCAAGAATTCCAAGCAGCAGACCGATCGTGATACCGGCCAGCACCTGCTGGATACCAAGGCGGGCGGATACCGGAAGACGGTCTGCTGCTTGGAATTCTTGCGGCAATAATTCCAAGCAG
>OODN01000536.1_pt1 | contig 20930 bp, 36 predicted proteins | sample 1671651 | NCBI WGS metagenome assembly OODN01 (sample SAMN06348178, study PRJEB24527) | human gut metagenome | biome: human gut; feature: ankylosing spondylitis patient; material: feces | host: Homo sapiens | place: China | collected 2015-10 | reverse complement strand
TTGATTGATTTTTCTTTTCAGCATATTGCTTTACCTCATATATAGCTCTTATTTGGTATATCTCATTCATATATTTTTTATCAAACTCATCTAAACAATCATTCCATGCATACAGACAATAATTTAAAAATAATCTACGCTCCATACCTTTTACAGAATAATCTATCGTAGCACCTAACTTATGATTTAATGCTATTTCTGCATCTTCTATCATACTATCTATTTTTTCATTGATAGATTCATCTTCCCAAGTTATGTTGCAAATATTTTTAACTTTTATTATTAAGGATTCTTTAGATTCCATTACTTAGTCTTTCTTGATGCTACTGTAGCTGGTTGTGTTGCTGTATTTGTAGAAACTGTAATATATGCTGGATTTAATTCTGATATATCTAAAAGAACAGCTACTGTATTATCATATGCTTTACCATATCCGTGCATTTTAATTTTATATACTCTTTTATCTTCTAAAAATTTAAGTTCATCTGTGTATTCTATTACTCCTTCTTTTGATCCACCAATACCCATAAAATATTCTTCAGGTAAACAAACTATAGCTTTCCCATCTTCAAGCTCATTTGATATTACTGTATCAGTAGGGAACGGGAACAAATTATTTATATAGGCTCCAGCTCCATTTAAAACAGTTGTAGCAGGCATAACTTTTGTAAGATAATCTTTCTGATTGCATATCATAAGAACTTCATTAAATTTTCTTTTTCTTCCTTTTTCTGTAACAGCTAGTTTAGCTAATACAGCTCCGTATTCCGCAGGTAAAAAACTAGTTACTTTTACTGGTGTTTTTTCTGGATAAACTCCTCCTGATACACTAACATCTTCAGATACATTTCTAGATAATCCTATAGGTTGATTTTTTCCTGTTCCATTTACAATTGCTTTTTCTAAACCACAAGCTAAAGATTCCTTTAAAAAAGTTCTTATATATTTATCTAAAAAAGTAGGTCCTAAATCAAGCATATCCCTTTCTATCATTGCAAATGCACTTAATTTATATTGTCCTATTTCTATTACTCTAAATCCACTTGTTATTTCTTCAGTTATTTCACTATTTAATTCTCCCCAAACCGCAGTTTGTACTGTATGATCATTTAATATCCATCTTGTTAAATATTTTACTGAAACAAAATTTATCTTAGATAATAAAGGATGTTCATCTATTAAATCTTTATATACATCTTCTATTATTGTTTCAGGCATTACTTTATCCATTCCTGCAAATGTTTGTTTTGGATTAGATGACTTTCCAGCTTCAATTAAACTATTATAATAGTTAATCTCTTGAGGTGTTAATTGTCTATATCCTCTTTGAGCTAGTATTGTTTGATTCCCGTAAGATTCTTCAAAATCTTGTCTAACTACATTTACAATTGATTGCTGGAATCCTTCCCAAGCTTGAAGTATTTCTTCTTCATTCCCTTTTTCCATTGCTTTTTGTAATATAGCTACTGCATCTTTTTGTTGTAAATTTGATATTTGTATTGCCATTTTATTTCCTCCTAATATTTTAATTTTGATAATGCATTAAAAAAAGAACCCATATCTACCGAATTAGGTTCTTTTACTTGGCTAGCATTTTTCTGTTTTGTATCTTCTATATTTTTATTATTTTGATCATTAACTTCTTTTTGCATCTCTTGATATTTAAGTACTATGTTTTTTAAAGACATTTTTACACTCTGACTTACTTTATCATTATTTTTATCATTAATTATAGTTGTAGCAAACCCATACTCTAGAGATTCTTGAGGAGTAATCCAAGTTTCATTATCTAATAAACTTTTTAATTCTTCCTCATTTATATTAACTTCAGATAAATAAGCATTTATTGATGCTTGAGTTATCTTATCTAAATCATCAGCTTGTTTTCTTAATTCTTTCGCATTTCCATATGTAAAAGTCCATGCATTATGTATCATCAATAAACTTGCATTTGACATTATGCGTTCATCTCCAGCCATAAATATAACACTAGCTATAGAGCATGCGAAACCATCACAATATGTTTTTATTTTAGCTTTATGATTTTTCAATGAGTTATATATTGCTAATCCTTCTGCAACTTCTCCACCATACGAATTAATATGTACATTAATTATATCAGCATCAATTTGCTCCAGTTCTTTAGATAAAGTATAACTTGATACATCATTTTCATACCATTCCCAAGAAGTTATATCACCATATATATTTATATTTGCTTCTTTAGAACCTTCTTCTTGCCATAATGAATAATATTTATTTTTCAACTTCATCACCTCCTTTTAATCGATTTTCAATAGTATCATAATTTTTAGTTATGAAATGAGTTTTAGAAAACTCTGTATTCAGTTCAGGGTATCCAATGTTTTTTCTTAATTCATCAATGCAATTTACACCTGAAGAAATAAGTTTATCTACTTTATCAGCAACATCAAATATATCTATATGATTAATAGTTGATGTGTCGACTTTACAATAATCACCATTCTTCCAAAAGTTGTAACTTTGTTGATAATCATTACCTTGTTTTCTAGTTAATTCTTTAGTAATCATTTCTGCCACAGGATCTACTCCAAATGTAATAAATGCTTTAACAACATCATTCATGTTAGTTATATTACCATGCATTAATGATTGAGGTATATTTAAGGCTTGAAATGTAGTTTCAAATATTTCTTTTCTTATATTTGATATATCTGTACTGTCTTTCACATTAGTTTTAGGAGATATATCTTCTAAAGAATCACCTTCATACTCTGTGTATACTGAATCAGTACTATTTATAAAACTTCTCAATTGTTCCTCAATCATTTCTTCATACTCTTTATTAAATTCTTCATTTCCTGCTTTTAAATATCCTAATTTTAATTTGTATTTTGTACTATTAGATTTTCTATAATTATCAATAGCATAACTCATTATTCGACTATAACTTATATTAATACCATCAATAATTTTTTTTACTTCCTTATTATCTAATTTAAAAATATATACTTCATCAGCTCTGTATCTACTATTTAATTGAAATCCATCTATAGTTATTCCTGTATAAACATTCCCTATAATGGGTAAATTTTCAATTCCGTAGCTATCAGCACAATATATTTTTTCTTTTATCGTTATTACTAACGCTTCACCTTCATAAAACATTTTTTCAACGACTTTATGCCAAAATTCACTAGCATTTTGATTTGGATTAGGAGAATAATTGAATATATAATAAGCTTTTTCTTTTACTTCTTCTCCTTTTACATAAGTTTTTATCTCACATTTAGAAATTGCATTAGCTATATAGCTAATAGCTGTATATAATGCTAACTCTTTGAAATAATCTACATTTTCTAACCCTTCAGCTGATATAGTTTTAGCTGACCCATATTTTTTAGCATTAACAATACTCTTTATAAAATCTATAAGATTCATTTTCCACCTTCTATCTACCTTATTCGTATAGTTCTAATTTTAGGCATTGTCTGTTTATCCTTTATTTCATCAGAGATAACCATTGCATTAACTAAAGCCATGAATCCATCTGTTTTTCTATAATTAGGCTCTATTTTTTCATATGTCATATTTCCGTTTTTCTCAACTTTTTTAGTGTTATGTGTATACCAACACATTATAGGATTTGTATTATCTTCCGATACATCTCCCCACGCAAAGTTATGATTTATAAATACAGAATTAATAATCGGAGCAACTTTCATTATATCGTTAGGTCTAATTAATCTTATATTCTTTTTTTCAAAAGCATCAAACCCTATCTTCTTAAATGTTGAGTTTAATAAAGAATATCTGAAATTATCTATAGCAATTTTTAAAATGTTATATTTAGAACCCATTTCATAGAACCAATTAACTACATAGTCAGGAGATATTTCAACATCATTTACAAAAGTAAGATGTCCCATTTTCGCATACTTTTCTAATGGAGCTTTTATTCCTGGTAAATCTCTTGATTTCATACATACAAATGTATGGTGGATAACATAATATACTTTATCCACTCTAAATACTAAACAACAAGCCACAAAGTCATTAGTTTTAGCATAATCAACACCTCCTACACATTCAAACCCTGTTAAATCTATAAGAGGTCTATTAGCTGCTAGAATATCATCCCATGTAGCAACTTCTAATTCTTTATTTCCTATAGGGAAGTTCATTCTTTTAGCCATAAACTCTGGAAAATAGTCCATATTATGTGGCATATCAATTACTTCTTTTTGTATCCTTGATTTTAACTCAGTAAAATCATTTAAAGATGGTATAGCTTTAATCCATTTTGTTGGATCATTCCATTCATTTTCATCTTCAATCCTACACCAAAATATCAAAGTTCTATTTAAAGGATTATATTCTTTTAAAATATCTTTAGCTTGATCTAATTCTCTGTCTAAAACTCCACCTCTTACATGACCATTAGTAGTTATAGTTATCGTTCTTCCATGTTTAACTTTACCTAAACCAGATGTAAGAGTGTTCATATTAGATACATCTACATATTCATGTTTTTCGTCAAAAATAATACATCCTGTTCTTTTTGAGTCTTTGCCTCGTTTAGACGATGTATTAAATCTTAAAACCGATTTTGTCTTTAATCCTGTTATTTCTTCTTTAGTCGCATTAAAATTTTTCTTAAGCTTTTCTTCATATGATTTTTTAACTGGTTCTTTTACTATTTCGTATACATCTTTAAATGTTGTTTTAGCTTGATCTTCACTGTTTGCTAATAAGTCAATATTATATCCTCGTATTCCATGAAGTGGACTTAAAAAATAAAAGCTTAAATATGAAATAAATCCATTTTTACCACTACCTCTACCAACAATGATGCGTATATCATTGAATACTATATCTCCATTATCAAAGAATACTCCTACTATTAATGCAAATAAAAATACTTCCCACTCAATTAACTTGTATGGAAAGTATTTCTGTAAAGATAAACCATCTTCTATTCTTTTTTCATCTATATATACGTCTTTTCTTTCAAGAGTAGGAATTATAATATTGTTAATCATTAATTCTTGCTCTTTACAATGTTCAATTTCATTATTTAATATTTTATTAATATATGGATCAATGTATTTACTATAGGTCGTCATCATCTTCATCTTCCTTTATAGTAACAATATCGTTTAATCCTAAGAACTCTAGTATTTTTCTTCTTTCATTAGCCATTTTTATTTTTAGCTCTGCACTTTCATTCTTTTTTACACCACTTTGAGATCCATTTTCCCATTCAATCATATAACCTCTTGTCTCTAAATCTTTTTTATATTCATAGTAATCTTTTACTGTATCTATATATGATTCTATTTCAATTATATTTTGAATGTTTTTCTTGCCTATTCTTTCTAACTGAAGTAACAACTCTTCTCTTACTTCATACAAGTTCATTCCATTTATAATAATTTCTGTCGCATTATCTCCGTTTTGTTGAATTTCTGTCCGCTTCCAATCATGTCTTTTTATCCATGTCTTTACGGTTTTTTCTTTAACTAAAAACTTCCTTGCTATCTCTGGTATACTCATACCTAAAATATAGTATTTTTCTGCTTCTTCATACTTTTTTATTCTCTTATCATTTTTCAATTTTCACCACCTCAAAAATATATTTTTATATTAAGTTCCTCTCATTCTATCGCTACCCCCCCCCTATATTTTTTTGAAAATGAAAAAACTCTCCTTACGTGTACCCCCTTCCGCTCGCACACCCCCCAATTTAAAAGGGGTATATGGGGAGTGGGGGGTATTTACCAACGTTCCTCATTAATTGGTTCTTTCTTTTGCTTATGTTTCTCTGGATGTAGCTTATTATGGCAATCAGGACAAACACATATTAAGTTTCTATATTGTTTTCCTTTGTGTATATAAAACTTACTTAAAGCAAGTTCAGGATGCTTGTCTACAAACTGAACATGATGTACTGTATTGGCCCTAGTTACTTTTCCTAGTTTTAAACATTCTTGACATTCTTCCTTTTGTTCCTTAAGAACTTCTTTTCTTAACTTTCTCCAGTACTTAGATTTATAAAAATCATCTATCTTACCTTGGTATAATAACTCTTCTATCCATTTCTTAAGTTCTAATTTATTCATATTATCACCTATAATAAATCAATAACTTTAAGCTTCAATCTATCGCTATGAACCTTCATATTTTTTAAAGCTTTCATAGTAGATTCATTTTTACCATTCTGTCTAGATAATCTTAAATATCTTCTTTGTTCTTTGAGTATATATTGATCTACACATTCTATTATATATTTTTGTTTACAGTTACTACACTCAAAGTAACTAACATTTATCATTAGCTCATCTATAGCTCTATGCTTTATATCTTTAGCTTCTAATAAGAACTCTTGCTCACAATTATCACATATGCACTTCATAACTTGTCTCCTTATTTTGTTTAGTAGAAACTGAATCTAATTTACCATGCATACAAGTTGTGACTTTACATTCTTCTACTTTACATTTCTCTAAATTATCCCTTTCAAATAATCTGTCTATTTCTTCTACACTATAGTATCTATATGATATAGGATCTTCTTTAAGCAAAACAAAATTATGCCCTTTAGATATTCTATTCCATTGTATATTAAGTGTATTTAGGTCTGCTTTTCCTGCCATTTGTGATATGTACATATCTTTAGTCACAACCTTAAAGCTATCTTTATCTTTTATATTATAATTTAATACTTTTTCTAATTCTTCTTTAGCTTCATTTAGTTTTTTATGAAATTCTTCTGTGTTTAATTCTAAGTCAACTACAACACAATTATTTTCCTTATCTTCTACAACTTCAAACATTTCTTCAAAATTATCAGATTTCATAGTTCTTATTCTATGCTTTTGATTATGTGTCTCTTTTATTACATAATCCCCTGCTTCTACTGTCTCATACTCTCTAGTCCAACTATCGAATATCAATAATAAAGGTTCTTTATCATATTCATCATTCATTGCTAATATAACTCTATCTTCTTTTATAGCTTCTTCTAACCATTTATTATCTTCTATTGTTTCTAATTTTCCATCCCATTTCACAGCTTCGATTATAGATTTCATTTTTTCTGTTTTAACTACATATCGCATCTATACAACCACCTTCCTATATTTTTACAAAACAAAAAGACTAGATCTCTCTAGCCTTTTTCAATATTAAACAATTAGACAACTTACTTATTTTTTATTTTAGGTCCACCATTACCCTAGCGACCATATGAAATAAAAATACATCACTTCTCTTTTTTCGTTAAGTTATATTATTAAAAGGCAAGTCGCAGGAGTTGCACCTGCAATACTCTTACTTGCACGATAGGTAGGTGGGGAAACCTACCTTTTTATAAAATACATATTAGGGGAATAATTGAAATTATATAAATTTCTATATTAGCATTATCTCATATATAATCCCCTAAAAAATCTTTAATTTGTAGGTAAAGTGTTGTTTTTCGACCTTTACTTCAATAAAGGTAAATCATCATATGTCGGATATAGCATTCCAATTATTTTATGTACTATTTTTTCTCTAAATGTATATAGATAACTTCTATCCATATGCATTTTTATAGATATGTACTTCATATTATTTTTACTTTTACTGTTATAGAATAAATTAAAGAAATCAGTCTCTATAATATCTAAGCAAGTTAAAGCATTTTCTATTTTCTTTTTTTCTATTTCTTTTTCTAGCTTAGCTTGCATTAACTTTCCTATTCTTTTCTCTTTAGCTATAACTTCATTTTCAACAGATCTGTTTATATTATAAGTTACCCCAGTACGTTCATCGTAACTTATAGCCCCACATCCTCTATAATCATTTTTTATTTGCTCTATGTCTAATTCTAAACTATTTATTTGTATCTCTAAGTATTTATAGTTATGAAGTCTAGCTTCTGTTTCTCTAAATAATTTCTTTTTATCTGTAGTCATAAATAATCCCCCTCGAAAAATAATTATGAATTTATATATTCTAATATAGTATTTTTAGCTTCCTCAAAGCCTACACATACCTTTGCATAGTATCCTTGATGATTTAGTTCATTAATCCATGCTTTTTGTTTTTCAGAAGCTTTATTTTTCCCATACTTAAGTTCTATAAATAATCCATGATACTTTTTATTAGCATAAGGTAAAAATATATCTGGTACTCCTGACTTTAAGCCTTGTTTTTTTAAATTTATCGCTTCTAATCTATGTCTACTTCCACCATTAGGAATTGCAAATAATAAACTTAACATAGGATACTTGCCCTTTTGCAATTCACACCATTGAAATAACATACTTTGCTCTAATGCTTCACCCTTCATATTCAATCTCCTATTATCATTCAGTTATCATTATCAATATATCAACCGAGAATGACCGTTAATCGAACTCGGTCGATACTAAATTATTGTCCAATAAATGAATTATTTTATTTAATCTTTTCTATTTCTCTTTTGAAATAGCAAGATTTGCATAAGTATTCATTGTCTTTTACCCAAAACATATTATCACCTCTATCTTCTTTTCCGCATTCTTCACATTCATAATAATTTATTTCATGTGCCGAAAAAGAAGGTGTCCATTCTCTTATAACTTTAAATTCCTTTGTGCAATCTTCATTTTCGCACTCCATATCTATTTCATTCTCACAGTCAAAATCATAATTACCTATTAAATGTTTATGTCCACAGTAAGGACACTCTAATTCTTCAAGCCAAGCCATATACTTTACCTCCTATTTAAATTCATCACCTGTTACATAAAAATAACTTTTATCTTTATATCTAAGATTTATTTCAAATTCTTTACTAGTGCTTATGACTAATAAATCCCTTATTTCTTGATCACGTTCTTCAAATACCTCTAATGCTGCATCTCTAGTAACTGTTATATTAAACTCATGTCCATGCTCTATTATTCGTTTTAGAAGTTCGGTTGCAACATAAAACTTATCTTGTATTTCTTTATTTTTAAATTCCTTATTCTTAGGAAACTCTATAATATTTCCTAAAAGTTTTAATTGCTCTGTTTTCATAAATTAAAACTCCTCTTTTAACCTAATAACTCTGGATTTTCATATATATTTCCAATAACTGATATACGTTCTAACCAATAACCTAAGTCAATTCTCATACATATATCTAATTTCCACTCTATATAAAATCCAATATTACTAATTCCATTTATATTTGTAGCTGAATATCTACCAAACCTTACTATTCCTATAACTCCAGTAGAAGTTTTTACAATATCACCTTCATAAATTTCATTGTTATCATAATCCTTTAATCCTGTGTATTGCATTATATCTGCATCTATAGGCTCATAACACTCTATATAATAATCTTCTCCATCATCAGCTTTTACATTAAATCTATCTACCATTTTAGTTAACTTGAAATTGAAATTACTAACTATGTCAAATTCAAATTTATATATACTTCTTGGATATGTTTCATTTGAATAAATCATTTTTTCATTTTCTTTATTCCAAGCTCTAAACTTTATTTCTCTCATATCTTCCTCCTATGCTCCCGACATTAATGCGGTACCAAATTTATTAAAGTATATCTATTAAAACATCTTCTATTTCTATCTCAAAACTTTCTGCTGCTATATCATTATCATCTAGAAATTCCTCTAATCCGAAAACTTGGTTAAGTCTATTTGCTATCATTTTAGCTATATTAACGTGATCATATCCATTTACTTCAATACCTTTTTCTAGCATCTGCATAACATTTCTAGCTTGTCCTGATATGTATTTAATTCTTGCTCTACTATCTATTATTGCTTTATCTCCAGCCTTTACAGTAAGTTCTCTTCCTCCTACTGTTTTAAGTGTAAAATCTTCCGTTATTTCTATTTCTTGACCTATTTTATATTTCATAATCTGCTCCTACTTCTTATATTTTTTAGCTGCAATAGCTAGAGCATCAAGCGCTCCAACTACTGCAATAATAATTAAACCTAATATTATTAAATCTTTCATAATCTCTCCTATCTACCTTGATATATAGCACTACATTTCAAAATCTTCATTTATTTTTATCTCTATTGGCATTCCGCCACCCATATATTTAGTTATCTTTAGTAAATATGATGCTACTTCATTTTTATTTATATTATCTGCTTCTAGCATATCTTCTGCCAACTTTATCAGTTGTCTTTTACTTTCTTCATTACACCAGTTGCTTCTATTTGCACTATTAAAACCATCTATAAGCACTTTATTAGCTTTATCTAAGTCCTCATTTTCTTTTATTTTCTCTTTTAACTCTACATCTTTCATCATTAACCTAGAATTTAAGCTAGTGTTTCTAATAAGTATATTCCCTGAAACCTGTTCTAGCTTTTCTACATACTCTTCTAACTTTTTTAGTTTACCTTCTGCAATTGTAAGAGCTTGGTGTAAACTCTCATTTCTATCTTGTAGTCTAGCTTTAGTTCTTTTTTCTACTTCTAGTTCATCTTTTTTAACTGCTATAATTCTATTTTTTTCAGTTATTATATTTATAGCTTTATCTAATTCTGCTTCATGTGTTTTTCTTAACATTAATAGAAATTTCATCTTTAGTCCCCCTATATATTTATTTATAATTTAAAACTAAAACTTCTTTAGTAGTTCTATGAACATATGTATAAGTATGATCCTTATCATTTTGTCTTTCTAAAAGATATTCCATAAAATCGTAACCTTGGTTAGCTAATACTTGTATTTGTCTACGTGTTAATTTTTTTAGTTTTTTCATGCTCAATCCTCTCCTAATTTTTATTTCTTTTCTCTATTTGCTTTTCTACTATATATCTATCTAGTATCTGACTTAAATCTACTATTATTTCATGGTTTCCATGTTTTAAATATAGTTCTGCAAGTGCATTTTTTAATTCTTCCATATGCCTTGCTCCAATTCTAAGATGTTATTGTCCATATTTTTGTGATGAGCTTCTTCTAATTCATCTGTAGTAAATCCTAGACTATATACTAGCTCTACAAACAAAGGCATTATTCTATTTATCATTTTTATTCTTGAAGTAGTTTTCTTGTAATTTAGCATAGATACATTATTAAATAATGAATTTAAAATCACCTCTGGAGCAGTTACTTGAATTTCTTGAACCTCTGCAATTAAATCTATATCTAAAAATATAGCTATATCACTCATTCTATTAAGAATCATAATTAAATCATTTAACATTACATCTTTTAAATCTTTATTTAAAGTTAATCCTAATGCTAAGTGTGCTAAATCTATATGAAAATTCATTATAAGGCTCATAGGCACGCTATAAGCTTTTATTTGAGTATTTATACTATTATTGTCTCCTGTATCACTTAAATTTAATTCTCTTGACTTTTTAGCAAAATTTAAATCAATTACTTTATTATTCATTTTCTAATTCCCCCATTTTCATTTGTTTTTCAAATTCTTGTTCTGCCCATTTAATCGCTTCAAATACAGTAAATGAGTATTTATTCATTAAGTAGTTTGCTCGGTCTATAAGAGCTTGTCTGTCCTCTAATTTAACTATCATATCTCCCCCCTAATCTATAAATTCTACTTTCCAACCTCTAGCTGGTTGATTTCTTTTCATATTATAGGAAACAGAACTTGGAGCTATATTTATAAACTTAGCCGCTAATTTTAGACTTTCAAATTTCTTAACTTCATTAGTTTTAACATTTGTAATTTTAACTGCTCTAATATTACTTATCTTACTTGCTTCACCAACTCTATATATTTTATAAGTCTTTTTATATACAGCCCCTTTGCTTATATAGCCAGATATATTATCATATGTTATTCCTATTAAGCTGCTCACACCTATTAAACCTGCACATTCTGTTTTCTCACCTGTTTTTATATTCTCAACAATATATCTTAAATTTTTATTACTTCTTATATTTAAACCAAGCCTTTTCATTTCTTTAGCTTCATCTTTTAACTTTTCTTTTAGCATCAGATTAACTTTTTCTTCATTTGGATCGAATAATCCGAAAGCTCTACATATATTATTTACACTTGCATATCGTCTCTTATTATTAATCTTGCATCCTGCTATGCAATAAGCTAATGCTTTATAATTAAGTGCTGTTTTATCATCACTATAAACATTAGGTCCTAGTGAATTATTAAAACTTCTATCTGCTCTTTTTAACATTTTTCATTCCCCCTTGAAAATTGTTATTTCTAGGGAGCATTAGCTCCCATATATTCTATAATTCAATTTATCTCCTACCATTTCAGCTAAATAATTTTTAGACATTTCATATAATCTACTTCCTATAGCTTCATCTATCTCTAACAAATCACCTATAGATTTTTCAGTAGTAACTATCACAGGTAAGTTTTTAAAGTATCTATAATCAAGTATTTCATAAATTATATTTATATCTGATTCAGTAATCCTTCCCTTAAACAAATCATCTATCATTAATACTTGTGCATTTTTATATATATTAATTTCTCTTTGATAATTTTCTTCATCTGTTATGGATTGTTTTAAATTGGTTATACTACTTCTATAGGGCATATATATTACCCCGACACCATTGTCTAATAATACATTCCCTATACTCATTGCTAAATGGGTCTTTCCTGACCCCACTTGACCGCAAAATATTATAGAATTTTGTCTAGCTACTCTTAACTCCTCAAATTTTTTAGAGTAGCTTTTTGCTTTACTATAAGCTAACATCGTTTCTTTACTTTTAGAGTAATCAAAGTTTTCAAATCTCATTTTTCTAAACTCTTCAGATACTCCACTAGCTTTTAGCTTATCTTCAGCTATTCTAATAGATCTACACTCACATGCTTTAGCAGTTCCATCTTCTTGTATGATAAACATCATATCTCTACATTTATTACATTTATAGTTACTCTCTTGATAATCGTTCACATTCTTCAAGTAATCTGTAGTATTCTTCATCTTTTTCATCATCAGCTGGTATCTGTTGTTCAAATTGTTTAGTACGCCTTGTGCTGCTTCCATTAGTTTTCACATCCTTTTGTTTAGACTTTTGTTGCAACTTATACGCTTCTAATTGTTCCAAAGTTTTTATATTTACATCTAACCATTGTTTTATAATCCCTTTTATATAACCTAAGCTACATTTTCCTTTATCAGTAGCTATCTCTATAGCTCTTTTAAATAAATCAACTTCTATAGTTTCAGATAGTTCTATAAGATACTCTGCTGTTATTCCATTTATAAGCCCTATATTTTTTTCATATAAGATTCTAAATTCTTTTAACTTATTAGACTCATTTACATAATTATCTAAACTTTCATTTTCTGTATATATATCTATATTATCCTTACCTAACTCTATCCTATCCTTACCTAACCTAACCTGTGTATCCTTATTGCTTACATCATGTATACATTTTGTATCCATATAATCTATTTTTTCATAAACATTATTATTTGCAACGATTTGAGCTTTTTCTGCTTTATAAAAAGTTGGATTATATCTATCTTTTTGAATATAATTATGAACTCTCCAGTGTTTTATAACACATACCCCTGTGTCAAACGGAATTATTAATTGTTTTGCTATCAATATCCTCATATCATCATCAGAAGATCCTATCATTCTCATTATTTTTTTATGATTGCCTATAAATCCATCATCATCTGCTCTTATTGATAAATGAAAATACAAACATTGTGTACTTAAGGGCATATCTAAAAACAAGTCTGTATCTATTACTTTTAAACTAAACATTCTTCTTTGTGCCATAACTATTTTCACCTTTTCCTTAAACTAATTCCTATTCCTAGAAGTAATAGAATGTAATATATGCCTACTTCATTTATAAATTCCATTACTACAACTTCACCTACTTATCTTCTGTATAGTTTGATTGCTTGGAATACTCCAGTTAAAACTAGAGCATCCCATATAATCACCATTATTATTAAATTCATTACTTCTTATCCTCTAAACTTTCAAAAGTTGCTTGACCTTCTATGTCTTCTTTGACTTCATATTCAACTTCTAAGCTTTCAGATTCATCTTTAACTAAACTCATATCATCACTTATTTGAGTTTTTACAGTTTCATCACCAGCCATAGCTTTTTGAAGTTCTATAGATAACGGAGCATATTTTAAAAGTTGTTTTATAACTGTTTTCTTAGCCATTGCATCAAAATCTGATTGCCATGGTCCAAATTTAAAAGTCTTACTAAATTTTTGAGCATGAGCTAATATCTCTGATTTACTCATAAATACAAAACTATGGCCACCAGTATCTAAATGATATACTGCATAATATCCAACTACTTCTCCCCTGTCACCTTTTAGATATGGTTTGTGAGTTAATGTTTGATTTAATCCGTAGTCCATATCAAACTCATCATTTTCTCTAACTTCATGAGCATATAATGTTTTTATTTTTCCACTTCTTTGAGCAAGTTCTAAAAGTCCTTTATATCCTATTTGGAATTGTACCTGCATACCATTCTTAGAATTAAAAGGTATTAAATACGCTTGTCCTAGTGGTGTGTTTGGCTCTAATCCAAGTTGAGCACTTTCCATCATTGCTCCTATAAAACTTACTGGGTCACATTCCTGTAACTTTGGGTTACTACTGAAAGCTGTTAAAGCTACTCTTTGAAATCTTTCAGAACTTACCATACTTGGTAAAGCTGCTGCTATTTCATTCTTCATCTTATCTAACATTTGTTTCATACCTTGATTAGGGCTTACTTGTTTTACCGCTCCTGTTGCTTTAGCTTGTAATTTATTTTTTAAATCTGCCATTTTATTTACCATCCTTTTTATATTTATTTACCTACTCTAAATGTTCTTGAAGTACTTGTTTTCATATACTGTTGTGCTATATCAGGCATTTCAGCTTTTAACTTTTTACTATCTATCGTATTTCTTGAACTTGATTTCCAAGTTACTTTTCTATCTCCTATCTTAGCTACTTCAAACGCTTCCATATGGAGTTGTATTTCCTGCTCTATTAGTTTTTTCTCACTCTCTAATACTTTTATATCTGCAACTATTTCATCATATCTATTAAGCTTATTTACTCCATTTTCTAGTAGATGAAGTTCTATAACTTGTCCGTTTGATTTGTCATATTTCTTCTTTAAATACTCTGAATATGCATCACTTCCATCTGGCATAGGTACTACATCTTTTTCAATGTTATTCTCCCAAAAGTCTTTTTCTATCTGCATAAGATAATCTATTGTCTCTTGATCTCTCTCTATCTTGTGCCATATAAAATCACTATTACCTATCAGCGCTGCTATATAACAATGTGTAGCTCCTGTTATAGCCATATAATGCAAGCATTGTATTTCATAGTGAGCAGGAACTCCTTCTTCCCATTCTTTAAGCGCATAACTATTTGTAGTTTTGCATTCTAAAAATGCTTTTTCTCCAACTATTGCTCTATCTATATTAGCTATTGCAAATGGGTATTTATAATTTTTAAGTATTCCATTTACATTTCTAACTTTTAATCCTGTAGCTTCTGTAAATAATTCAGCTACTAAACCTTCTAATCTATTGCCTAATTCCATTCTTAAGCTTTTTTGTTCCTGTGGATTTTCTTCTTTCTTATCCATATAAAGTTGTATTGCTGATTTCCAAGGATTAAGTCCTGCTATGCAACTTGCATCACTTCCTCCTATACCAGCTTGTCTATGCTTAAGCCATTCTATTTTTGACATATCCTTTGTATCAGCTATAATCTTAGCTTCTAAATACTTTCTAGTTTTTTCATCTTGTGAAACTATTGCAACACTGTTCATAATGTGTTATCCTCCTATTTGTATTTTATTTAATTATTTTTTATTGTTTTGGAATAGGCCTGTTGGCGCAGGTCTTTTTCCTGTATCCAAAATCACTATCATTGTTAAGAACCTACCTTTTATTTTCATGTTCTTCACAACTCTTTATTTTCTTTACTAAAACCGCTTAATTTTCCATCTTTTATAATTAAATATATGTTCATATATTCATATATTTTTATTGCTTCTTCTATGGTTATGTTTAAAATATCTTTAATTAACATCAAATTTTTCCCTCTTGAAATTTATTTCTAAATATTCTCTACTTAACAAGAGAAGTTAAATCTTTACCATAGTTTTCATTTATAAATCTATTAATTTCAGCATTAGAAATTCTAAGTTTCCTTATCTTCAATGCTTGTATCTGACCTGAATCTATCAACTCATATACTGTATTAGCGGTAAGACTCAACCTTTCTGCCGCCTCTGGTATAGTCATTAAAAAATTATTTGGATTACTGTGTTTTATAAGTTTTTTCATTTCTTTTAATAATTCTAATGATACAGATACTTCATTTTCTTTTTTTGACATTTCTAATATCCTCCTATTTTAATAATTCATCTATAGTTAATCCTAAATAATCAGCTATTTTCTTTACTGTATATACTCCAGGATTTTTATTCTTTTCTTTTAAAATCTTATATATATTTTCGTGATTTACATTTGCTCCTCTAGCTAACTGATGTACATTTAAATTTCTTTCTTTCAAAATTTGCTTTAAATTGTCATTTAATTTCATTTTCCTCATCCCTTATGTTATAATTTTTATATGGAATATAATTCCAAATATATTTTAGAAAGGAGTTACTTTTATGGAAATCACCAAGCTTCTAGATATATTAAAGTCTGAATTAAGCCAAGCATTTTTATATACAAAAAATTTCCATAGCAATATCTTCAAATATACTTTAGATAGTCATGATGAAGTTCATTTACATGTTGCTTTACTATATTTAAGTCAAGCTTTCACTTGCATAAACTCTGCAAAGCTTATCTATACTCAATACAGTGAACCAGGTGAGTGTTCTGAATTTGAAGATGTTATTCATAGATTTAAAGTTCTTAATAATGAATTTTTAGCATCGTATTCAACTAATCATAGCTTGCAATGGACTGATATTGAATATAATAAGTTTGTAAAAAGCTACGAAACATTTAAACAAATTTTTGGTTAATCATTAGATGCTCTTGGGCTTATTACTCTTGAGCATCTTCTTTTTTTAAAACTAAAGTTCCAAGTCCTTCTTTCGCAATATCTAAAGCCATAATTGCTGTATTTAGATTTATATTTTTATTAATAATTAAATCAACTATTTCTTCAGCTATAGGGTATGCTACCTCTCTATTATTTTTTATTCTATGTGAGTTTATTAACAAATTCATTGTATTACCTCCTAATTAATTCTATTATGTTCATTATCTCTCCTACGCCCACTGGCTCTTTAGTTTACTTTATTAGAAATTCCATACTTTATTGCCATGTCTTTTACTATTGCAACATAGCCTTCTATAAGTTTCTTATCTTCTGATATTACATCTAAGTAATTAAGTTTATCTCTCTTGCTCTTAGATACTCCTTCTTCTGCCATTCTTCTACGTCTATTAGTTAATCTGATTTCTAAATTAACTCCAAATCGTTTATTTAGTAGTTCATAGCTTTCTGATTTAAGTAAGTTTATATGTTCAAATCCACCTTGATTTCTAGCTATTTTAGCAATTAAAGTTTGAGTTTCACTTCTCCAACTTGTTGTATCTAAACTAACAACTTCTTTTATAGACTTAACTTCCTCTTGTGCTTCTACGGCTAACTTATTAGCTCTTAATGCATTATTGTTAATTTGATTAAGTTGTTGCTTTAACATCTTCATTTCTTGTAATGATGTTATTAGTACATCTTCTATACAAGTTGGTTTATTTTCTTTAATCTGATTCCTCATTGCAAAATATTCTCTTCTGAATTTCTTTCTAAGCTCTTTTGCTTTTTCAGTTCTCATTAAGCTTACTAAAGTAAAATATCCTTGCTCTGATAATATGTAACAGTATTCTTGTCTATTTGATGTTATAAATCCTAAGTCGGTAGCAACGACTTCAAAATCGCTACCATCTTTTAAGTTTAAAATATCTATGCCTTCTTCAAATTCATCTAAATTTTTGTTTATTAATTCATTTATCCTTTTTAAATCTACTTCGTGTATTTCAGCTATTGTTTTAGCTAATACAACTTTTTCACCTTCTCCAAATCCACCTTCTATAACTGGTATTTCTTTACCTAAAAATTCTTGAACTCCAGTTATTTCTATTTCTCTTTGTGCTATTGCTAAACTTGTCATTTTCTTCCTCCTTATTTAGTGTCTTTTAGGACACTCTTCACTAAAAAAAATTTCAAATGCTTTATTTATATCTAACTCTAATAAATTCATAAGCATATGTATTTCTTTTCTTGTAAATTCACTAGTTTTATTTAATTTTCTATAAAATGCAGATTTACTTATTTTTAAACTTTGTGCTAAATCACAAGCATTTTTTTCTTTTAATACCATATAAGATTTTAAAAGATTTGTATTCATTTTTATCACCTCGTGTCTTTTAAGATACTTTTATTATAATTCCTATTTTCTACACTGTCAACACCTAAAAGACACTTTTTTTAAAAAAAATCAAAAAATATTGCATAAAAGACACTTTTAAGTTTATAATATTTATTAAAGGAGGCAATTCATGGAAATAAAAGACTTAATCAAGCAAAGAAGAGAAGAACTTGGGCTAACGTTCGAAGCACTTGGAAATCTAGTAGGTGTCGGGAAAAGTACAGTTAGAAAATGGGAAACTGGTATGATTGAAAATATGAGAAGAGATAATATTATAGCTCTTTCTAAAGCTCTTAATATTTCCCCTTCTATATTAATGGGATGGGAAGAAATTAAAGAAGAAAAAACAACCAATCTTTCTAATAAAGAAGAAACATTACTACATAGTTTTAATAAACTTAATGATATTGGTAAAAATGAGGCTATTAAAAGAGTTGAAGAACTTACATATATAAGCAAATATAATAATACTTTAAAAGAAGATTTCTCTTATCTAGCTCCAGTCGCAGCGCATGACGATAACTTAACTGATGAAGAAAAAAATCGTATGGATGAAATAATATTTAAAAAACTTAAAGAATTAGGTAAATTATAATTTTGTTAAGGTGAAGTATGAATAATTATGAGTATTTAGTAGAATATGCATCAGAATGCGGAGCAGAAGTTATTGAATTAGATTTAGAGACAACAAAGCCTTGTGGCAAATGTATTAACAATATTCTTATTATAAACAAAAATATTAATACAGCAGAGAAAACAACTATTCTTTCCGAAGAATTAGGGCACTATAAAACTACTGTTGGTGATATAACTAATCAAAGTAATATATCTAATAGAAAACAAGAACTTAAAGCTAGAGCTTGGGGATATGACAAAATTATAGGATTAAAAGGGCTAATAAATTCATTTGAAAATGGTTGTAGATCAAAAGATGAGATAGCCGATTTCTTAAGTATAAGCGAAGAATTTTTAGATGATGCTATTTCTTATTATAGAAATAAATACGGAATAAAAATAATATCAGAAAATTATATTATTCAATTTATACCATGCTTAAAAATATCTAAAATATAAAAAAGACTAGGTTAATCCCTAGTCTTTTCTATTTAATTAACATTTATATAACCTATATTTTTAAAAAATACATTCTTAAGCATATAGTTAACATGATAAGAATAACAACATTAAAATAATATATAATTGGGTAACGCTCTTTAGAACAGAATATATTCTTTTTACTTCTACACTTAATTCTCTTATCTAATAAAGAATCTTCATTTTTTATAGCTTTCTTTTTACAAGAATTTATGCACTCTTTATGTATACTTTTATTTGATATTTTAGCTATATAGTATAATATCATAAAAACTATATTAAACATAGCAAATACTACTAATAGCACTATAAACAGCAATCTATATTTACTTATTACATTTATATTTTCAAATATACTACTTATAGCACCTAAACCTCCAAAGAAAGTTACTACAATAGCTGCAAAAAGACCTAAAATAGTTATTATGTTAGTGTACCAATTATCTATTTCATCATTGTGTTTATCAATTTTTTTTGAGTATAACTCTAACTGATCTTTCATTGAAGACACATTTGATACAGTCTCTTCTGTGGATTCAGTTAAAATAGCTAAAATATCTTGCTTCTGCTTCTCTTCTAAGTATTCTAGTCTACATGCTTCTAACTCTATATGATTTTGAATTTTTATAATAATATTTTCTATCTTACGATTGCTATTTCTTTGCGATATGCTTTTTAACCTACTAAGATTTCTATATAGATATTCTCTATCTTGTGATTCTACATTAAAAACAAGTTTAGCTATATCTGAATAATTCATAATTTCTCGTTCAGATATAGCTTTTGTTTTTTCATCTATAAAATTATAAACTTCGTCAATATTTTCATCTTCTAATATTCTTTGTAGTATCTCCTTCACTAAAGTCCTCCATAAATACGTTCATAATTTACCTCAAAGAAATCTTTTATAGAACTCTTACTTATAATATCATTAGTAAATGTATTTAACCACGGTTCTTCTTCATGTGTTTTATCTACCATATCCCAAGGATCCATATCTAAGTAACTATCTATAACTTTATTCATTAATTTTAAATCTTCTTTCATAAAGTTTTCTTCTCTATAGATTATATTTCTTATAGAAAATTTAACATCCTTATCCAAGTATATTTCATTATATTCATTTTGTATATCTGTTATCCCCCTATCCATATATTTCTTATACTCTGAGTATACTTTAGGTATAACAGGACCATGTCTCCAATGTTGAATATCTTCTTCAAAGCATTCTTCGTCAAACTCTGTCAAAAAAGCAGCCTGTATATAATATAAAATTTTTTGCAGTTTTAAATTTGTTACAGGCTTACCATTATTTATAGAGTAATTAATCACATGTTGAGATACTTCTATAACATTATATGCCATAATAATTACCTCCATTTCAATATTTTCACAAAAATTAATGTATAATTATTATTATACATTAATTAATA
>OODN01000535.1_pt1 | contig 20950 bp, 20 predicted proteins | sample 1671651 | NCBI WGS metagenome assembly OODN01 (sample SAMN06348178, study PRJEB24527) | human gut metagenome | biome: human gut; feature: ankylosing spondylitis patient; material: feces | host: Homo sapiens | place: China | collected 2015-10 | reverse complement strand
ATAAATTCTCATGGATCTCTACTGGTGGTGGAGCATCAATGGAACTTCTCGAAGGTAAAGTTCTTCCAGGACTTGCAGCTTTGACTGAAAAATAAGACGGTTCGTTATAAACCATAGAAGAAGCACCTTTCGGTGCTTCTTCTATTGGATGTGAGTAGAAGGAAACCAGATGATCTTCATTTCCCTGCTTGAACCTTTCTGGAAATATGTTAGAATAAAAGAGATAGAAAGATAGGGGACAATGGATTACTTTAAACGACATAAATTTGACCGTTCCAAATTTCGATTGGGAATGCGGACCTTCAAAACAGGGATAGCCGTTTTTCTGGTTCTATTGATTTTTGGTATCTTTGGATGGCGGGGCTTGCAGATTGGGGCTCTGACAGCTGTTTTTAGCTTGAGAGAAGATTTTGATAAGAGTGTTCACTTCGGAGCTTCGCGCGTGATGGGAAACAGCATCGGTGGTTTTTATGCTCTGCTGTTCTTTATGGTCAAGATTCTCTTCCACAATGCCTATTGGGTTACCCTGATTTTTGTACCGATTGCGACCATGCTAACCATTATGACCAATGTCGCCATGAACAATAAAGCTGGAATTATCGGAGGCGTATCAGCTATGCTGATTATTACTCTCTCGATTCCTACAGGTGAAACTTTTTTATATGTTTTCGCCCGCATCTTTGAAACCTTTATCGGAGTCTTTATTGCGATTTTAGTCAATTCAGATGTGGATCGCATTCGGGATTTTATAAATGAAAGAAAAAAAACCATGTGAGATTATATGACATTTTAATCTTGACATCGGTTTTTTTTGCGTTATAATAGAAGGGAAAGGGGGTTTTGTATGAAAGAAAAGGAATTAAGACGAACGTTAGCGGTCTTTCCGATTGGTAGTGTTATGAAATTGACAGATTTAACAGCTCGTCAGATTCGCTACTACGAAGATCAACAACTCATTACTCCAGCTCGTACAGAGGGCAATCGTCGGATGTTTTCTCTCAACGATATGGATCGCCTGTTGGAGATTAAGGATTACTTATCTGAAGGCCTTAATATTGCAGGAATTAAAAAACGGATTGCTGAGAAAGAAGCTAAACGCCAAGCTGCCAAGGTAGTTAGCGAGAAGGAAGTTCGCAAGGCCCTTCATCGCGACATTCTTCAGCAAAGTCGCTTTCATACGACCTCATCGCCATATGGTCAGTTACGCTGATCATTCTTTTTACTTATTGCTTTATTCATAAGGAGACACACATGTCAATTACTGTTGAAGATATTCGTCGCGAAGTCAAAGAAAAAAATGTAACCTTTATTCGGTTGATGTTCTCAGATATCTTAGGAACCATGAAAAACGTTGAAATTCCAGCGACAGATGAACAGTTGGAAAAAGTTTTATCAAACAAGGCCATGTTTGATGGATCTTCTATCGAAGGGTTTGTTCGGATTAATGAGTCTGATATGTATCTCTATCCTGACTTGGACTCTTGGACGGTTTTCCCTTGGGGAGATGAGAACGGTAGTGTTGCAGGATTGATTTGTGATGTCTATACAACAGAAGGGGAACCTTTTGCAGGAGATCCACGTGGAAACCTCAAACGTGCCCTTCGTCACATGGAAGAAGTTGGCTTCAAATCGTTCAACCTTGGACCAGAGCCAGAGTTCTTCCTCTTTAAACTGGATGAAAATGGAGACCCAACTCTTGAAGTGAATGACAAGGGTGGCTATTTTGATTTGGCGCCTACAGACCTTGCGGATAACACTCGTCGTGAAATCGTCAATGTCTTAACTCAAATGGGCTTTGAGGTAGAAGCCAGTCACCATGAAGTCGCTGTAGGTCAGCATGAAATTGACTTTAAGTACGATGAAGTTCTTCGCGCTTGTGACAAGATTCAAATCTTTAAACTCGTTGTAAAAACCATTGCTCGCAAACATGGTTTGTATGCTACCTTTATGGCTAAACCAAAATTTGGGATCGCTGGTTCCGGTATGCACTGCAATATGTCCTTGTTTGATGCCGAAGGAAACAACGCCTTCTTTGATCCAAATGATCCAAAAGGAATGCAGTTGTCAGAAACAGCTTATCACTTCCTTGGCGGTTTGATCAAGCACGCTTACAACTACACAGCCATCATGAACCCGACTGTCAACTCCTACAAACGTTTGGTTCCAGGCTATGAAGCACCCGTCTATATTGCTTGGGCTGGCCGCAACCGTTCCCCATTGGTTCGTGTACCAGCTTCACGTGGGATGGGAACACGTTTGGAATTGCGCTCAGTAGATCCGATGGCTAACCCATATATTGCGATGGCTGTTCTTTTGGAAGTTGGTTTGCATGGGATTGAGAATAAAATCGAAGCACCTGCTCCTATCGAAGAAAATATTTACATCATGACAGCTGAAGAGCGTAAAGAAGCTGGAATCACTGACCTTCCATCTACTCTTCACAATGCTTTGAAAGCTTTGACAGAAGATGAAGTCGTTAAGGATGCTCTCGGTGAACATATCTACACGAGCTTCTTAGAAGCCAAACGCATCGAGTGGGCAAGCTATGCAACCTTCGTTTCACAATGGGAAATTGATAACTACTTGGACTTGTACTAAGCAAATCCATACAAAAATGAGCTAGGTTTGATTACCTGGCTCATTTTTCATAGATAGACAATGAGAGTGGGACAGAAGTCGGTCATTCGTTAGAATTCGATTTCGTCGTCCCATCTCCGCACAGTTGAGTAGGGCTGTAAAAGCTGATGAAATCAGCGTAGTAGAGCCCACTCAACCACTGCGTCTTGCTCGACAATCCAAAGACAATTGAGAGGCTAGGACTTTTGTCCCAGCCTCATTCTTTTTACTTAATTTTCTTCATCTGGTGTCAAAATCATCGGGATGATGATGGGTTCACGTTCCGTACTTTCGTAAAGGAAAGGACGGAGGGCATTGACAATAGCACCGTGTACGGTTTGAATGTTGGCATCTTTGTTCTTCAAGGCGATTCGGATAGCATTGAAGAGGATGCGTTGACTTTCACGGATCAGGTCACCAGACTCTCTCATATAGATGAAGCCACGGCTGAGAATATCTGGTCCAGCTAAAATCATTTTTGACTTGAAGTCAACTGTCGCAACAGCTAAGACAACACCGTCTTCTGATAAATCTTTGCGGTCACGAAGGACAGCAGCTCCGATTTCTCCGATGCGATTTCCGTCGACATAGATATCTTGGGCATTGAAGCTCCCTGCGATACGAGCCGAGTTGGCTGTGAGGGCAAGGACATCACCGTTGCTCATGATGAAGATGTTATCCTTTTCTACTCCGCAATCACGAGCAAGTCCAGCATGAATCTTCTGCATGCGGTACTCACCGTGAACAGGCATGAAGTATTTCGGTTTGATCAAGCGCAACATGAGCTTTTGTTCTTGTTGACCACCGTGTCCTGAGGTATGGATATTGTTAATCTTACCGTGGATGACATCGACTCCTGCTTCAGAGATGATGTTGATCAGGCGGTTGACGCTAGTTGTGTTGCCAGGAATCGGACTAGATGAGAAGATAACGGTATCACCCGGTTGCAATTGCACTTGGCGGTGGGTTCCATTAGCGATACGAGATAGTGCCGCCATTGGCTCCCCTTGGCTCCCTGTACACATAATGAGGATTTCGTTGGCTGGGTAGTCTTTGATCTCACTTGGTTCAATAATCGTTCCAGGCGGTACCTTGATATAGCCCAGCTCAATCCCGTTGACAATGGCTTTTTCCATCGAGCGTCCAAAGACAACAATCTTACGGCCAGTTTTAACAGCGGCATCTGCAGCCTGTTGGAGACGGAAGATGTTTGATGCAAAGGAAGCAAAGATGATGCGTCCATGAATGCCTTCAATAATCTTCATAATGGATTGGCCAACGACTTTTTCAGAGTTGGTAAAGGTTGGGACTTCCGCGTTGGTTGAGTCAGAAAGCAGACAGAGGACGCCTTCCTCTCCAAGTGCGGCCATCCGGTGAAGATCGGCCGGCTCACCAACTGGAGTAAAGTCAAATTTAAAGTCTCCTGTGCAGACAATTTTTCCTTGAGGCGTGTGGAGAACGATCCCCAAAGGTTCTGGAATGGAGTGGGTCGTACGGAAGAAGGTCGCTTTAATATGCTTAAAGGTCAACTCCGTATTTTGGTTGATCTCATAGAGCTTAGCACCACGAAGGAGGCCATGCTCTTCCAATTTTCCACGAATAAGGGCTAAGGCCAAAGGTCCCGCATAGATGGGCACATTGGCTTGCTTCAAGAGGAAGGGAATTCCTCCGATATGGTCTTCGTGTCCGTGAGTAATCAAGACCCCTTTGACACGGTCGATATTTTCAACGATATAGGAATAGTCAGGAATAACGTAATCAATCCCTAACAAATCATCTTCAGGGAATTTGATCCCAGCATCTACAATGATGATTTCGTCTTGGTATTCAATCCCATAGGTATTTTTACCAATTTCCCCGAGACCTCCAATGGCGAAAACACCAACTTCTTCAGGTTTTAAGGTATATGCCATGGATTAGAACTCCGTAATTTCAAATGCGCCAGACTCTTTTTCATATTCTAGGTGTTGGTCTGACAAGAGGGTGATAAATTCGATGTTGTAGGATGTATTTTCCTCAACAAGGCGACGAGCTTCAATGCGTCCTTCTAACTCATTCTTAGCATCAATATCGAGATAGAGGGCATGAGTCGTTTCACGGCGAGGGTTGCGTTCTTTTGTTTCTTGGTAGAAAACTTTGTAAATCATTTCGTTTCGGTTCCTTTCACTTGTTCGGACTGTAGCAGAAAAGAAACAGCTAGTAACTAGCTGAGACACCTATTCTTGCTTTATGTTGTCCTGATTCGATACAATTATTATTCATTATACCATAAATAGGCTCTAAGGAAAAGATGCAAGCAGGGTCTGAAAGCAGAAGGAAGCGCTTTTTTAGAAGGAATAGAGAGCAGGTGATTTGACAGTCTGGGGGTGCTTCCTCTACCGTTTGGCGTCTATTTGTAGTATAATATGAGACAGACAACGAGGAGAAAATATGAAAGTATTAGCATTCGACACCTCCAGCAAGGCCCTATCTGTTGCCCTTTTGGAGGATGAAAACCGATTAGCGGAGTTGACACTTACGATCAAGAAAAACCATAGCATTACCTTGATGCCCACCATTGAATTTTTGATGGCTAACATTGATTGGAAGCCAACTGATTTGGATCGTATTGTAGTAGCAGAGGGACCAGGATCCTATACTGGCTTGCGGATTGCAGTAGCAACGGCTAAAACTCTAGCTCAAACACTAAAGATTGATTTGGTAGGGGTATCTAGTTTACTAGCCTTGGTGCCAGAAGGGATAGAAGGTCTGGCCATTCCAGTAATGGATGCGCGGCGCAACCATGTCTATGCCGGCTTTTACCAAGAGGATGCACTCCTCTATCCAGAGGCTCACCTCTCTTTTGAGGCTGTGTTAGAAAAAGCCAAGGGCGCTGAGAAGGTGACCTTCCTTGGTGAAGTCGAAGCCTTTGAGGAACAGATTCAAGAAGCCTTGCCACATGCTTTGATAAAAGAAAGTCTACCGGATGCGGTACGGATCGGCCGATTAGGACTTAAAAAAGAACCTGTCTCCGTCCATGGGTTTGTACCCAACTACCTCAAGCGTGTAGAAGCAGAGGAAAACTGGCTCAAGGACCATCAAGAGTCTGGTCAGTCCTACATCAAACGACTATGATCCGAATTGAGAAGGAAGCGGGGCGATTAGACTTAGCCCCTCAGATGCTAGAAATCTTAGACGATGTCTATGGACAAAGTCCTTGGACCTTGGAGCAAATCCTAGCGGATCTTGGACAAGCTCAAAATTGGTATGCCTTCGCCTATCATGGGGAAGAATTGGTCGGTTTCTTGGCCATACAAGAAAACCTATACGAGTTAGAAGTCGTTCAAATTGCTGTTCGAAAAAAGTGGCAAGGTCAAGGGATTGCTGGTCAGTTGTTCGAAACCGTCCCCTGGGAGAAAGAGGTCTTTTTAGAAGTGAGAGAAGGAAATACTCCAGCTCGAACTCTCTATCAGAAACAAGGATTTAAAGAAATTGGTTGCCGGAAAGGGTATTATCATGCACCTACCGAAGATGCCATTATGATGAAAAGGGAAGCAAATGAAGGATAGATATATTTTGGCATTTGAAACATCTTGTGATGAGACTAGTGTCGCCGTTTTAAAGAACGACACAGAGCTCTTGTCCAATGTCATTGCCAGTCAAATTGAAAGTCATAAACGCTTCGGGGGAGTGGTTCCAGAAGTCGCCAGTCGGCATCATGTCGAAGTCATTACGGCCTGTATTGAGGAAGCGCTAGAAGGAGCGGGAATTACAGAAAAAGACGTCACAGCAGTTGCTGTGACCTACGGACCAGGTCTCGTTGGAGCTCTTTTGGTCGGCCTTGCTGCCGCCAAAGCCTTTGCTTGGGCGCATGGAATTCCTTTGATTCCAGTGAACCACATGGCTGGTCACTTGATGGCAGCTCAGAGTGTCGAGCCTTTGGAGTTCCCCTTGCTAGCTCTATTGGTTAGTGGTGGACACACCGAGTTGGTTTATGTATCGGAGGCGGGTGATTATAAGATTGTTGGAGAAACCCGTGATGATGCGGTCGGTGAGGCCTATGATAAGGTCGGACGCGTCATGGGCTTGACCTATCCAGCTGGTCGTGAGATTGATGAATTGGCCCACCAAGGTCAGGATGTTTATGATTTCCCCCGTGCTATGATCAAGGAAGACAATCTGGAATTCTCCTTCTCAGGGCTCAAATCTGCCTTTATCAATCTCCACCACAATGCTGAGCAAAAAGGCGAGACCCTGTCCAAGGAAGACCTATCGGCTTCCTTCCAAGCAGCAGTGATGGATATTCTCATGGCAAAAACCAAAAAAGCCTTAGAAAAGTACCCGGTTAAAACCCTGGTGGTGGCGGGAGGAGTCGCGGCCAACCAAGGCTTACGAGAACGCCTGGCGGCAGAAATCACGGATGTCAAGGTGATTATTCCGCCACTACGCCTTTGCGGGGACAATGCTGGGATGATTGCCTATGCCAGTGTCAGCGAATGGAATAAGGGAAATTTTGCTAGCTTAGACCTGAATGCTAAACCAAGTCTCGCTTTTGACTCGATAGAAGAGAATTTAGAATAGTTAAAAAACGAACAGAAAGGATGGGAGTACGATTCCCGTCTCTTTTTTTGTTATAATAGATAGCATCATAAAATGGAAAGGAAGAAGGAGTGGAGAAGAATTTTCAGCAGGGGGTTAGGGATGCCCTTCCGACAGCCTTAGGTTATATCAGTATTGGCCTAGCCTGTGGCGTTGTAGCATCGCCCTATCTCTCCCCTTTAGAAATGGGACTGATGAGTTTCTTGGTGTACGCTGGGGCTTCTCAGTTTGCCATGATTTCTTTGATTGCGGTTCATTCGTCCATTATGAATATTGCCTTAACCGTCTTTTTCATCAATTTGCGCAATATGCTCATGAGTCTGCATACCTCCCCTGATTTTAAGGAGGCTAGTCTGGTTCATAATATTGGCATTGGTAGTTTGTTGACAGATGAAAGTTACGGGGTTTATTTGAGCGAAAAATTGAAAAATGACCGGATAACGGTTCCCTGGATGCATGGCAATAACGTGGTCGGTTATCTATCCTGGGGCTCCTCAACCATTTTAGGAACCGCCTTAGGTTCACTCTTGCCCAATCCGAGTGCCTTTGGTCTGGACTTTGCCTTAGTTGCCATGTTTATTGGGATTTTTGCTGGTCAGTTTCAAGGGATGCGTTTGACGGAAAAGCTGCCAACCATGTTTCTTGTTTTAGCTGCTGTGGCCCTTAGCTTTTTCCTTTTAACCTTCTTTTTGACCCAATCCTTGGCGGTCTTAGTGGCTACTTTAACAGGTTGTTTAGTGGGGGTGATTTGTGATGCGCGTGAATAGTTGGGTTTTCTTGGTTATTTTGATTTCAGCAGTGGTGACCTGGATTCCACGTATTCTGCCCTTTGTTTTGGTCAAATACCGGGGTCTACCAGATCCAGTCCTGCGTTTTCTAAAGTACCTCCCCATTGCCATCATTTTTGCCTTGATCCTTTCAAGTTTAGTGGATGGGAAGGTGGGCCGGCTCCCTCATGTTCGATGGTTGGATCTGCTAGCAGCCATCCCAACCATGCTGGTAGCCTTTCGCTACAAAAACCTAATGGGCACTGTTCTATTTGGAATTATCTTGGTCGCTCTCTTACGATTGCTTGTTGCCTGAATCTCCTGAATTTTTAGATAGATTTCTTTTTGTTACGAATATTACAAAAATATTTCAAAAAATACTTGACATTGTGTCATATTGTAATATAATAGTGTCTATCAAATGAAGTGAGGGATCATGATGATGAAAAAATGGACAAGTTTAGCAGTTTTAGGATTAACTTCTGCAAGCCTACTCGTAGCCTGTGGCTCAAAAAAAGAGGAGAACAACTCTTCTGCCAAAGAAGCACAAACGACGGTGAAGTCTAGTCAGAAAAAAGCGAAGGCAGCTTCTGGAAAGAAAGAGACAAAAGCTACTGAAGCTGCTTCACAAGAAGGGGCACAAGCTGCTTCACAAGATGCAGCAAAGTCAGGTCAAACTGATACAGGATCTGGTTCAGCAAGCGCTAATAAGGCCACAGATTCGTCTCAAATGGTTCCAGAAGAGCTAGTAGGGACTTGGACAGGAACAACTGAAATTGCAAAAGATGTCCAAATGACAGTGGCTGCGGACGGAACAGTTACTACGACAGCGAACTTTTATCAAGCTGATTTGAATCCTGTTCGTACTGCAACGACGAAAGCAAAGGCAGTCCAAGCTTCTGGTAATATCTACTACTGGGAAACAGACGAACCTGGAGCTTTTGATGCTCTTCTTCCTGGTATTGCTGGACTTGGGGGAGCCAATATGAAGGTAAAAGCCGGTTTCATTTTGGAAGAGGGCCATTATACACCGATTGTATTTGTAACAGGACTTAATGAAGACTTTGATTATAGCAAATACAATGATTTCCGTGTTTCCCTTACAAAATAAAAAAAATCCACGAATCCCTATGGACTCGTGGATTTTGTTTTAGATAAATTGTGTAATAAAGACAATGAGGATGACGATTGGAATCACAAAGCGAAGCAAGAAAATCCAAGTCTTGAAGAGGAAGCGTTTGGCTTTCTCTTCACCAACCTTGAGTTCTTCTTGGGCTAGGACTTGGTCAAAGATATAACCTGTAAATAAAGACAGGCAGAGGGCCCCAAAAGGCATAAGGAGGTTAGAAACCAAAAAGTCCATGCAATCAAAGAAGGATTTTCCAAAGAGGGTCCATTTAGAGAGGATACCATAGGATAGGGCTGATGGAATCCCAAAGATAAAGGTCAGAAAGCCAATAATTTGACTCCATTTGGCCCGCTTTTTGTTGTTTTGGTTGGTGACATTCCCGACATTAATCTCTAACATGACGACGGATGAGGTAATGGTCGCAAAGAGAAAGAGGAGCAGGAAGAGCAGGTAGAAGAGGGTTCCAAAAGGCATTTTGTCAAAGACTTGTGGAAGGACTACAAAGAGGAGTCCAGGTCCACTAGTAGAAGGGATTTGAAAGGCTGACATAGCTGGGAAGATCGCCAAGCCCGCCATGATGGAAACAGCAATATTCATGAAGACGACGGAAATGCCGGATTGGACCAGATCAGTGTCCTTGTTCAAATAGGAAGCATAGGTCAACATGGCCGTTACCCCTAGAGAGAGGGCGAAGAAAGATTGGCCCAAGGCATAGAGCAGACCTTGACTGGTCATCTTGTAGAAATCTGGCTTGAGGAAGTAGCTGACTCCCTCCCAAGCGCCATTTAGGGTTAAGGAACGACCAATCATGACTAAGAAAATGATGAAGAGAAGGGGCATCATGAATTTTGAGGCCTTTTCAATCCCTTGTTCTACCCCCTTGGAAACAATCAAGACATTGAGGAGGATGAAGATCGCTTGGGCTCCAAGAGCCAACCAGGGATTTGAAATAATGTCCCCGAAAAGCTGGGTGTAGTCTCTAACTGTCAAGACTTGAAATAATTCTCCCAAGGCAACTCCTAAATAAATCAGGATCCAACCACCGATGACACTGTAAAAGGAGAGAAGAATGAAGAGAGCAAAGGCTCCAATCCAGCCAATTCCATCGTAGAAGCGACGGCCACCGAGTTTTCCAAAGGTTTTAATGGCAGAGACACCAGCTGCACGTCCTAGAGTAAATTCAGCCAGTAAGAGGGGAAAGCCGATGAGTAGAGTCGCTATCAAAAAAACGAGGAGGAAACTTCCACCTCCGTTAGCAGCGGTCATATAGGGGAACTTCCAAACAGCCCCAAGCCCAATTGCAGAACCTGCAGAGGCTAGGATGAAGCCAAGTTTTGAGCCCCATTGCGATTTTTCCATATGGATTCTCCATTTCTAGTTCAAATATAGGATTGAAAGCAAAGGCCAGCAAAGGCTCTTTCATAGACAAAAGAAAAAGGCTATTTAGTATGAACTAAATAGCCATGTCAACGCGTGGTGACTTCTCCTGGAAGATGATGAGTGCGTTTGTTGCTGGATTTGTTCTAAAAATTATCCTAACATCTTTTGAAAAAGCTGTCAATAGTGGAGACTTCCTGCCACCCAACCAGTGCAGAGGGCAGAAGTGATGTTAAAGCCACCTGTGTGGGCGTTGATGTCCAGGACTTCACCCGCAAAGTGGAGGCCAGGGACCAGTTTGCTTTCCAAGGTCTTGGGATTGATTTCCTTGAGGCTGACGCCACCTTTCGTTACAAAGGACTTGGCCAAGGACATCTTCCCTGTTACAGGAATAGGAAGTTCCTTGACCTTAGTTAGTACCGCATCCACCTCTTTGGGGGAGAGTTGTTTCACCTTTTCGGGAAGATCCTGAGCAAAGAATTCTGCCAAGCGTTCTGGTAGGTAGGCCTTCAGAACATTCTTTATGGATTTCTCACGATTTTCTTCTAGGATTTCTGTGAGGTCTTCCTTAGAATAGTGAGGGAGGCTGTCCAGCGTAAGGATCTCTCCACCCTTGACAAAGCTTGACATGCGAAGGGCAGCCGGTCCAGACAAGCCAAAGTGGGTAAAGAGGAGGTCGTGGGTAATATGGTGCTTGCCATAGTGGAGTGTCACATCGTCCAAGGAAATCCCTTGAAGGGCCTTGTGGGGGAAATCGGTCAATAAAGGACTTTCCGCAGCCTCAAGCTCTGTAATAGTGTGCTGGAAATGACGGGCGATGTCGTGGCCGAAGCCAGTAGAGCCTGTCGAAGGGTAGGACTTTCCACCAGTTGTCACAATCAAGCGGTCTGCAGTCCAGGTTTCATCTTTGGATTTGATGACGAATTGTCCGTCGATTTTCTTAACAGAGGTTACCTCTACTTGGCAGCGGACTTGACCGCCGAGCTCGGCAATCTTATCTGTCAGAGCTTGAATAATCGTTTGGGAACGGTCTGAAGCTGGAAAGACACGACCATGGTCTTCGACCTTGAGTTTGACCCCGTTTTCTGTGAAAAAGCGGATGATATCATGGTTGTCAAATTGAGAAAAAACACTGTAAAGGAAGCGTCCGTTGCCTGGAATTCCTGCAAGGAGATCGTCCAGGCTTCCATTGTTGGTCACATTGCATCGTCCTCCACCAGTCCCAGCTAGTTTTTTCCCTAGTTTCCGATTTTTTTCAATGAGAAGGGTTTTCTGACCATAAAAGCTACTAGAGATAGTAGCCATCATACCAGCAGGGCCTCCTCCGATGACGATGGTATCGTAGTGGTTCATAAGATCTCCTTTTTCTCGTCTCATTTCATTTCCAGTTCATTGTAACATAAAAAATGGACCCTGTCCCCAGGCTCCACTTTTGATGAGTTAATCGTCTTCGTTTGGATTTTGACGGAGGTGGATGGAATAACGCTTAGGTGGGTAAATTCCGATTTCAGGACCCCAGCGTGGGAAGAGCTGATTGGTTTTCTTCCCAGCAGCGTACTTGGCTTCTGCAGCCATTTCCCAGAGCTCTTCGTAGAGATCACCTAGCAAAAAGTCAAGCTCTTGATAATAGAGGTCTGGCTTACCGTAGTCACTAAGGCTTAGTTCCATCAAACCATAGACTTGCAGTTTGTGGTCCATGAGTCTGCGTCCGTCCACCTTGTTAGAGTGAACGATAATGCGTCCGAAAGGATCATTTCTCCGGATGCGTTCGAGCTCTTTGTAGGCGTTGATTCCAGAATTTCCTTGACAGGAGAAGAAGTAGATGTTTTTTAAGTCATAATCAATATAGGAGATATTTCCATTATAGACCAGCTTGACTGGTAGATTACGAACTCGTTTTTTCTCCAGATAGTTGTTAATATGTTCGACCAACATCTTAGAGGGATAATTGTATTCAATGACATAGATCATAGTGTGCTTCCTTTGCTGTTCAATAAATAACTGAGCTGTATTTCAGTTACGATTAGTATACAAGCTTTTGAAGTCGGATAGGGGAAAAAATCTATTTGGTTCATTTTTGAAGCTATTCGGTACAATTTGGAGGCGTAAAGGTGAAAAAATCGCTAAAGGAATACGAAGAAAATGGTGAAGTGGGAGCTAGGAAGGAAATCATTTTTGAAAATACAGAGAAAATTTACCGAAATATTTCATTTGTGCTATAATCAAGGGGAAGTGATGTCGTGGAAAGAAGGGTATCATGAGTTTAGAACAGTTAGAGCGGAAATCGCTCCAAGAAATTAATCAATCCGTCAGGGTTCCCAAGGGAACTTCATTTTGGAAGACCTTATTATTGTTTTCAGGTCCGGGGAGTCTAGTAGCAGTGGGTTATATGGATCCTGGGAACTGGATTACCAGCGTTGTTGGAGGGGCTCACTATCGTTACTTGTTATTGTCGGTGGTTCTCTTATCTTCCTTGATTGCCATGCAATTGCAACAGATGGCTGGGAAACTAGGTATTGTCCATCGGAAAGACTTGGCCCAAACAACGGCGACTCATTTACCTAAGTGGCTCCGCTATATTCTCTGGATAGTGATTGAATTAGCCTTGATGGCGACAGATTTAGCAGAAGTCATTGGTTCAGGGATTGCGCTCCATTTGCTGTTCGGATGGCCCTTGCTCTTTTCTATTTTGGTTACCATCCTGGATGTCTTCCTCCTCCTTGGACTCATGCACTTAGGTTTTCGTAAGATTGAGGCCATTGTCTCTACCTTGATTTTGACCATTCTGGGGATTTTTATCTATCTTGTGGTCTTATCAAAACCAGATATAGGTGGAATTTTTGCTGGGTTCATACCTCAAAAGGAAATCGTAGGCATAGGTCTTCCTAAGGGATCGCAGGCCTTGACGCTAGCCTTGGGGATTATTGGTGCAACTGTCATGCCTCATAACCTCTATTTACATTCTTCCATTTCACAAACACGAAAGGTTGATTATGAGGATCCTGCAGATATTCGTCGAGCTGTGCGGTTCATGACCTGGGACTCCAATATTGAACTGACCCTGGCTTTTGTTGCCAACTCTCTCTTGTTGATTCTCGGAGCGGCCCTCTTTTTTGGACACGCAGAAGAAATTGGAGCCTTCTCTAGTATGTATGATGCCTTGCAAAACAATGCCATTGCAGGAGCTATTGCGAGTCCTTTTCTGTCCACTCTGTTTGCCGTTGCCTTGTTAGCAAGTGGTCAGAATTCAACAATTACAGGCACTCTGACGGGACAAATTGTCATGGAAGGTTTTCTTAAATTCCGGCTCCCTCAATGGCTTGTCCGCCTCTTTACTAGGATGTTGGCCCTCACTCCGGTCCTGATTGTCGCCTTTCTATTTGGGGATCAGGAAAGTGTTCTAGATGATTTGTTGGTCTATTCTCAAGTCTTCTTGTCTCTTGCTTTACCATTTTCAATTTTCCCCTTGGTTTACTTCACCTCCAATAAAAAAATCATGGGAGAATTTGTCAATGCAAAATGGAATACCTACTTAGCTTACGGAGTAGCTACTCTTCTGACTCTTTTAAACGTCCAACTCATTTTCACAACGCTGTCTAAATAAAAAATCAGCTTTTTCGGACGGGGAAAACATGCTATAATAGAAGAGAAGTTCCCATCGAGCTAGAAATTGGGCAGAAATGGGCAATAAGCATTAAACAAAAGGGTCTAAACCCTTGCTAGGAAAGGAATCTAGAAAATCTTATGATGAACATGCAAGACTTGTTCCAAGAATTTTTTAGGCTTGTTATCATCATAAATACTGCTACGGGCTTCATCGGTGGTTTTACAGGACGTTTTGTTACAGACAGTTTGGATGCTGAAGGTATTAAAACTACTTAGAATGGTGAGACTGTAATGGTATTAGGAAAAGTAAGTGATTTTTTAATCAAGCATCAAAGATTGTTAACGTACTTAAGTATTTTTGCTGCGTTAATGTTATTAATGCGCTTAGTGTATGATGATGTTTTGATTGACCATGATAATCCCATCGTTTTAGCAATCTTTATAGGAATACTAGTTCTTTGGACCCTAGCATCTTACCTTAATCGAAGACAGCATATGCTATCCCACTTTATCTTACAGAGTTCGAAACTTATTAACGTCTATGCTGTAGACTTAGATTATCGTTTTATTGCGGTTAATAAGAATGATATTCGGCTCATGGAAGAAATCTTTTATTTCACTCCCAAAATTGGTGACTTTCCAATGAATTATCTTAATAGTGAAGATGCTGCGCGTTTAAAAGCAAATGTTGATCGTGCGAAAAAGGGTGAAACATTTATATTTATGGATACTATTAAGACAGGCGACAAAACGCTTTACTGGCAAAATATGTATTCTCCCATTTATAACAATCGCCAAAAAGTGATTGGTGTTTTTTGTTTTGTTCTTGATGTTACAGAGCAGAGACTTCATGAACTTGAAATACAGAGGATGGCATACGAAGATGTTTTAACACGGGTTCATAATCGACGATATATTGAGCTTGCTTTTGAGGAATGTCTGACACGTAAAGAAGAACAAATTACGGTTATTATATCTGATTTGGATAAATTCAAGGAAGCAAATGATACCTTTGGACATGCTACGGGAGATAAGATTCTAATTGAATTTGGTGATATTTTAACGAAGATAATGCCTGAAAGTGCTGTAATAGCAAGGTTAGGTGGAGATGAATTTGCGGTTTTACTCCCTGGAGTTTCTGAAAATCAAGCTGAATTTTTAATAAAACTTGTTCAAGCAGAAATGACTCTCAAAGATATGGGGATTACAGCATCTTTAGGTGCTTATACGGACTCTTATCAATCACATAAAAACTTCGTTGATTTTTTTGCAATAGCTGATAAGAAAATGTACGAAAATAAAAGTCAGAAAGGAAAATCAAATGTTTGACATTATTCTAGTCGATGACGGTAGTGGAGCTGATTTTGCACCGTTATTTGCAATAGCTGATAAGAAAATGTACGAAAATAAAAGTCAGAAAGGAGAACGTCGATGATGTTTCAAGATGTTGTTATTGTCATTCCTGCCTATGAACCTGATGACCGTTTGTTGGAACTTTTGAAAAATATTCGGGATAAGGAAAATCAAATGTTTGACATTATTCTAGTCGATGACGGTAGTGGAGCTGATTTTGCACCGTTATTTGCAATAGCTGATAAGAAAATGTACGAAAATAAAAGTCAGAAAGGAGAACGTCGATGATGTTTCAAGATGTTGTTATTGTCATTCCTGCCTATGAACCTGATGACCGTTTGTTGGAACTTTTGAAAAATATTCGGGATAAGGAAAATCAAATGTTTGACATTATTCTAGTCGATGACGGTAGTGGAGCTGATTTTGCACCGTTATTTGCAATAGCGCAGAGTAACTATGCTTGTCATTTGCAAAGACACGCTGATAATAAAGGAAAAGGTCGTGCTTTAAAAACGGCTATTTCATATATTTTGGACAATTTTCCTAATGCCAAAGGAATTGTGACGATTGATTCTGATGGTCAACATACCTACGAAGACATGATGAAATGTTTGGCTGAATTTTTGCAACATCCTGATAGTTTGGTGCTGGGTGTTAGAACATTTGAAAAATCTGTTCCTTTACGTAGTAAATTTGGAAATTTATTGACAAGAGACGTCTTGGGGGCTATGACAGGTATGAACGTTTCTGATACGCAAACGGGGCTTCGTGTGATTCCTATGTCATGGTTGCCAAAACTCTTAACCGTGGAGGGTGAACGGTATGAATTTGAGATGAATATGTTACTTGAGGCAAAAGAGGACAATATTCTGATTTGTGAAGTTGGCATTGCAACGATTTATTTGGATGAAAATCAGTCGTCGCATTTTGATGCGATTCGTGACTCGATTAGAATTTACAAGGTTTTCTTCAAGTACATTTTTTCAGCATTGTTTTCCTTCTTGGTTGATATTGTTGCTTTTACGATTTTAATTTCTTTGTTTAATGGATTGAGTTTTAGTGCGGTGACGTTAGCTTCGATTTTAGCGCGTGCGATATCATCTGTTGTTAATTTCATCTTGAATCATAAGGTGGTCTTTAAACGAGGTCAATCAAATAGTGCGATAAAATACTTCACTTTGGTGGTAGTACAGATTGTTTTGTCAAGTTTATTGGTAACAGTTCTAGGAAATGCCTTGACGACGCTGCCAATTTCATTGGTGAAGATTTTAGTTGACGGTACACTTTTCTTTGTCAGTTATTTTGTGCAAAAACATTTGATTTTTAGTGGAGGTGAGAATGAAGACTAGTAAGAGGATACTCTATTTCGTTGCATTTGTAACGACTGCCTTTTATTTAACTTGGCGTTTGGTGGCGACTATTCCGTGGCATGATTCATGGTTTGCGCTGATCTTTGGGATTTTATTGTGGGGAAGTGAGGTAGTTTCAGCCATTACAGGCTACATTCTCATTTGGAATAAGCAAAAGGACTTTGAGCTTGAAAAGCCTGAGATTGCTAAGGAGCGTTACCCAGATGTGGATGTTTTGATTGCAACGCATAATGAGGATCCAGAGTTGCTTTATAAGACGATTAATGCCTGCACTTTTATGGAATATCCTGATAAGTCTAAGGTGCATATCTACGTCTGTGATGATACCAATCGTCTAGAAGTTGCCAAATTGGCTGATGAGCTTGGTGTTGGTTATTTTGGTTTGGCGGATAATAAAGATGCCAAATCAGGAAACTACAATAATGCTTTACGTCAGACGTCATCACCTTTGGTGGCGACATTTGATGCGGATATGATTCCTTATCGTGAATTCCTGTTGGAAACTGTGCCTTATTTTGTTGAACAAGTTGAGGCTTATGAAAATGGTGACGATTATGATAAGTCAAAAGTTGGTTTGATTCAAACGCCACAAAGTTTTTACAATGCTGATATTTTCCAATTTAACTTGTTTTCAGAATCAACCTTACCAAACGAACAAGATTTCTTTTCCAAAGAAATTAATGTTGGCAATAATTCGCACGGTGCAGCGGTTTATACGGGGTCTAATACGGTTATTTTCCGCAAGGCGATTGAAGATGTTGGTGGTTTTCCGACAGATACCATTACGGAGGATTTCGAGCTAGGTGTTCGGATGAATGCGGCTGGTTATGTAAATTATTCGACGAAAAGTCCAATGGCTAGTGGGTTAACGCCAACAGATTTGAAGAGTGTCATCAAACAGCGCACGCGCTGGGGACGTGGCGTTATTCGCAGTAGCTACAATATGAATATCTTCTTTAATCCCAAATTGACAAAGGGGCAAAGAATTGTTTATATTAATGGCTATCTTTATTGGTGGTCTTTCTTTAGACGGTTATTGTATATCTTGGCACCGATTTTATATACGGTTTTCCATGTGCGTGTGGTGGTGTCAAATATCTGGCTACTGTTCCTATTCTGGTTGCCAAGTTACGCATTGACACACTTGTCAATGCGAGAAGTCTCAAAACAATACCGAACACAGGTTTGGGGAGAAATTGTGGAAACGATTTTTGCTCCGTATTTGTTTATTCCCATGATGTTGGAGTCCTTTGGCATTAGCGATAAAAAATTTAAGGTGACACGTAAGGGAAATGATACGTCGTGGACGTTGTACCTTTATGCGCTTCCTTATCTTGTTTTATGGGGATTAGCCGTTTATGGTTTGGTGACTTTTAACTATGGAAAATTTGGTTCAGAGCTTTTTTATGGAAGTATTATCAGTTTTTGGTTGATTTATCATATCATCAATTTGACCTTTGCGATTTTCTGTGCGCTTGGTCGTCCGATTTATCGCTCAAGTGAGCGTTTTACTGTTGATGAAGCTATGGTTATTGAGGTTGATGATGATTCTTACCAAGTGAGAGTCTGTGATATTTCAGAAACGGGGATTTCATTCTATACGGATTTACCATTGTATTTGCCGAAAGAAAAAGAACTGACGCTTAATTTGCAATCACGTGATTACCATGCGAGGGTAAAAGGTCATGTTGTTCGTGTTTTTGCGATTGATAATGGTTGGCGCTACGGCGTTCAATTTTCAGAAATTCCTGAAGCTGATAAGCGCGAATTTTATCAGTACATTTATGACCGCATTAATCACAATCTTCCGAAGGAAAAAGACCCTTGGATGACAACATGGGATGATTTATTTGAGAACTTTAGTCAACGTTTCCAAAATAATGAACGTCCTGTTTCAGCCTATGACCAAGTAGCTTTTCCGAAAGTTCGTGTTAATGAAGAGGTTCAGGTTGCTGGAAAAAAATGCCAGCTTAGAAAGACAGATTATTATTACATGACATTTTCTGGAAAATTGACAAATCCTAAAAAAGAACCGAATGTCGCATTTACCTACAAAGATTTGCCAATTCAGTTGACTTTTGTGTCCTATGATATTGATAGAGACGAATCGCTTTATCGAGTTACCAATTTAGCGGATTTGGATAGCTTACCTGCTTTTAAAGCCTTAGCAAATGAATGGAGAGGGAGAGTATGATTAGTATTGCTAGATTACTGTTGTTCTTTGTGATTACCATGGGGTACAATGCCTTTTTCCGTAATACTGTGAAGATGAATCGCAGTCTGACATGGGTGTTTACATTTTCAGTCATTACATTGGTATTGTACCTTGGTAGTTTGTTAGGCTTTATGTTGCAGACCGTGTATGCCATTTCTGTTTTGGGCTGTCTTTTGAGTCTTTATTATCTTTGGGCGGTATGGAAAAAGAAATATCGCTTTAGGAGACTTGATTATATTGCGCTTGGAATGATGGCTTATTTGCTTTTGTTTGGAATAACGCTCTGGCATTCACCGCTTTTACATTATGATAATTTTACGCATTGGGCAACGATTGTAAAATTTTTCCATATCAATAATGCTTTGCCAACACAGCAGGATACGATTATTAGTTATTATACCTATCCTGTTGGAAGTTCACTTTTCATTTATTTTTTCACGACTATCGTAGGCTTTTCAGAAGGTAGTATGTTGGTCGGGCAATTCTTCTTGATTGCTTCCAGTCTTTATGCCATGTTTGCGGCACTTCGTGATGATCGACGTGTCTTAATGGTTAGCATGATTTTTGCTTCGTTTGCTGTTTTTAATACGTTCAACGTTGCTATTCGATTAAATAATTTGCTGGTTGATTTTCTGCTTCCGGCCTTGGCCTTGGCAGCCATAGCAGGTTGTTTTGTCTATCGTAATCGTTTCTGGTTTTTGTCGCTAAATACGGCGGTAATTCTTGGATTATTAAGTATCGTCAAAGTAAGTGGACTTTTCTTTGTCGCTCTCGTTTTAGTAGTTTATGTGGTTTGTATTGTGCGTTTACTTGTTCGTAAAAGAGCACGTTTAAAAGCACTAGTGCTGCTCATAATGACCTTGCTAGTCAGCTGTCTTCCTTTTGTTATTTGGCAAAAGCATGTGACGGATAATTTCCCAAATGCCTCAAGTGCCAAGCATGCGGTGTCCATGTCAGAACTTGGTCAGGTATTGACTGGAAATCTGTCAGGCGTCCCACAAAAAATTATCACTCTTTTTGTCAAATCGGTGTTTACGTTTGACAGTTTGGCAAGCAATGGAATTTTGATAATCAATCTGATTATGCTGATTGCCTTTATTGTGATTGGCATTCGTTTGAAATATAAGAAATTTGTCTTGTTGACTTGGGGATTTGTTGATATTTCGATTGTGACTTACTATATTGGCATTTTACTCATGTATCTGACAGCAATGCCGACTGATGAAGCGTTAGAATTAGCAGGATTTGAGCGCTATGCTTCGAGCATCGTTATCTTTGCTTTTGGTTGTTTGACCATGGCTTTAGCATGGGTAATGGACAAGTGTCTGTATGAAAAAATCATTAGTAAACGTAATGCTAGGTCTTACAAGAGCTTATTTAATAAACACTTGTACCAATACGCGAGCCTTGTTTTGACAGTTTATGCCATTGGAATGTTCTTGTCAGAAAATAATAGCATTGTTTACAATAACAATCAGGAAACAAACGAGGTCGTAAAAGAAATTCATCAGTTTACTGGAAGTCAGAGTAATTCGTCAACGGATAGAATTTTGGTTGTAACAGCAGATAAGGAGAATGTAGATAATTATTTTGTCCAATATGCTAGTCGTTATTATCTGTGGGATGTCAATGTTGATGCCAGAGAAAATTTTGTGTCGGCTGACCAAGAATTTTTAGATTTAATGGCATCATACAGCGACAGCGCAACAAGTTATTACCTCGGCAATGAAAATATCGATACTAGAGTTGGTTCCAATTTAACAGACGATGACTTTATTGCACTCTTAAAAACGTATGACGAAGTCTTGATTTTAGATGACCATTATACGTTTAATGCCTTGACGAAAAAACTATTTGGTCGGACATATTCCCCAGGATTGTATAAAGTATCAGATATTCTTGCTGGAAAAGGGTAAGTTTTCTAGCTTTATCAAGCATA
>OODN01000522.1_pt1 | contig 21440 bp, 17 predicted proteins | sample 1671651 | NCBI WGS metagenome assembly OODN01 (sample SAMN06348178, study PRJEB24527) | human gut metagenome | biome: human gut; feature: ankylosing spondylitis patient; material: feces | host: Homo sapiens | place: China | collected 2015-10 | reverse complement strand
CAGTACCACTTGTACTCGGCTTCAACGTCCTCGGTAGACTATCACTACAACGTATCATCAGTTATCACTTCACTCCCCTTATTAGCCAAGCGATTAATACAAGTTTCGTTTGCCGATTTTAAATACTACAGAGCAAAAAAGCAACTAAAAAAGCCCGATACATGACTGTACCGAGCCTTATTAGATTTAATTAGTTTTCACGCTTAGACTTGAAGCCAAGCAGACTGCCCAAAGCACCCATGAAGGCCAGCATTGCCAGAACAATGGCATTCTTAGCCTCATCATTACCGGTTTGTGGGAGTTCAGAGCCTGGCGTCAAGTTTTTGGTAGTCAAGACAACTGAGTTGCCTTCTGAGTCAAAGGCTTGACCGTTCTTGACCGTCCAGCCAGCAACAGGATTACCATTAGCATCGACAACTTGGCCATTAACGATCGTGTAGCCGTTAGCCTTAGCTTGACGTTGAGAAGCGGCTTGCGCTTCAGCACGCTTGATTGCGGCTTCTTGTTCAAGCTGAGCCGTTTGGGCCACCTTGGCATTAGCCAGATCTGCGTTAGCTTGATCCAGTACGGCTTGCGCTTCGTTGACCGCTTGTTGAGCCGCATCTACCTGAGCCTGCGTAGCATCAGCCTGAGCGGTTAATTCAGCCAGTTTTGCCTGGTCAGCGGCCAACGTTTGTTCTGCCGTTGTAAGCGCTGATTGTGCATCCGCCAGTGCTTGTTGGGCACCTGCCAAAGTTTGTGGTGCATTTTGCAGATCAGCCACTTTTTGTTGCAGAGCCTTCAGCGTAGCTTGATCGGCTTCAACTTGAGCTTGAGCATCAGCGACGGCTTGCTTTTTGGCATTCAGATCAGCTTGGGCGCTTGCCAGAGCGGACTTGGCACTTGCCAGTTCGTTTTGAGCCTGCGTCAATGCGGCCTTTTCCGTGTTGTATTGGGCTTGCGCCTTAGCGACATTAGCCTGCTTAGTCGATACGTCAGCCGAGTAGGAGTCAACGTTAGCCTGAGCGATAGCTTGAGCCGTCTTAGCGTTGGTCAAAGCGGCTTGAGCATCAGCCAGAGCTGACTGAGCGTTGGCCAGGTTTTGAGCCGCGGTGTTAGCGGTTGCCTGTTTTTCAGCGACATTGGCTTGAGCTTGAGTTACCGCAGATTGAGCGTTAGCCGCAGTCGTCTTGGCACTAGCTAAAACGCTGTTGGCACTAGCCAGCTTGGCGTTAGCTTGATCCAGCGTCGTCTTCTGAGAAGCTAATTGGGCGGTCAGCGCCTGCTTCTGGTTCGTCAGTTCCGTCAGCTGATCTGGTACCGCAACCGTACTCTTGGCTAATTGTGAGTATTTGCTATTTTCAACCGGGGCATTGTCACCAGTAAGGGCATTAGGATCAGCATATACGCTTGGCACAATAATGATATGAGTCTGACCAAGAGAATCAACCATTACACCGAGATCCTCTGAAGTATCATGAAGGTCAGTATAACTCAAGCCAGTCAATGAGGTAGCATGCCCCCATTTTGAACTTGAGTCGTAAACCAACATACCAAGAATTGCACTCCAAATCTTATCCTTCAAACTATCCAGTGACTCGGTACGAGTCGTTGGAGTTGCATCTGTTGAGCCTTCTAGGTTCTCATATGCTTGTTGTACAACATATTTTTGACCATTTCGTTCAATAAAGCTTTGGAATACACCATAAGATAAACCGTAGTCGGCCGCGGCACGATTAATACCTTCGGTATAGTGCCACCCCTGCTCTGCCGCATTCCATTTTGCATCATCATAACGTTTAGAAATAGCACTGGCAAAACTCAGACTACCTTGATTGATAGTCAGTGGAAGCGTACCAAACTGTTCACGAATCTTATTCAAGAGGTGCGCCGCAAAAACCGTCAATTCCTGTTCGACGTCAGCAGGAAGTTGTTGATCTGGGCCAAAAGTAACGGTGATTGCCTGATCAGCTTTGTTTGACTTGTATTGGTTCTCATCAACTAATTTTTCTGCCGCGCTCATCACTGCTTGGCTGTTAGCCGTAGTCTTAGAGTTGTAGTAGGCCTTCAGTGCATTGATATATTCAGTGGACAGCGTAATCGTGTTCATGTTGTCCAGCTTATCCTGCACGTCGCTCAATTGACTGTTCGTCGTGTCGTAGGCACTCTGCGCCGTCTTTTGAGTGGCACTGGCTGAGTCAGCGTTAGCCTGCGCGGTGTTTTGTGCCTTTTGAGCATCAGCCAGAGCAGACTGTTTATTGGTCAAGTCCGTTTGGGCATTAGCCAGTGCTGAGTCAGCGTTGGTCTTGGCATTTTGCGCGTTTTGCACGTCTGAAGTCTTGGCGTTGACCGTTGCTTGAGCCGCATTGGTCTTTTCCTTGGCATCAGCCAGTGCCTTGTCAGCGTTAGCCTTGGCTGTTGAAGAGTTGTTCAAGATATCTTCAGCGTTCTTCAGATTGTCGGAAGCCGCGTCCGTTACCTTCTGTTGGTTGTCAACTTTGGCTTGGGCGTCGTCTACAACTTTTTGAGCTGAGTCAGCCTTAGTTTGCGACTCGCTTTGCGCCTTTTGAGCCTCAGTCAGCTTAGCATCAGCGTTGGTCTTAGCGTTTTGAGCGTCAGCCAGCGCCTTGTTGGCATCGCTGATCTTGGTCTGATCATTAGCAATCGTGTTGTTTTGCGAAGTGATCGCGCTTTGGTCTTGGCTGACCTTGGTTTGCGCATTGTCAACGGCTTTTTGAGCCTTGCCGGAATCGCTGTTGTTCAAGATATCTTCAGCGTTCTTCAGATTATCGGAAGCCGCGTCCGTTACCTTTTGCTGGTTGTCAACTTTGGCTTGGGCATCGTCTACAACCTTTTGAGCTGAGTCAGTCTTGGCTCGCGCCTCGTTTTGCGCCGTTTGTGCATCGGCTACCTTTTGCTGATCGTTTGCAATCGTACTGTTTTGCTGATCAACGGCTGATTGAGCCTTTTCAATGTTTGCTGGCGTTGCTTCATCAGCTAGTTTTTGTGCATCGCTGACCGTGTTTTGTGCTTGGTCAACCGTTGTTTGAGCTTGGTTGACGTTTTGCTGATCGGCATCAACGACCTTTTGTTGGTCATTGACGGCTGATTGTGCCTGATTGTTGGCATTTTGGGCGTCAGTCAGTTTTTGATTGGCATCGCTGGCCGCTTGGCTGGCAGTGTCAACCTTGCTTTGTGCTTGGTCAACGGCTGATTGTGCCTTTTGAGCTGGCGTTACCGTAGCGGTACTTTGAGTCGTTTCGCTGGTTGCAACGGTATCAGCGTGAACGGTTTGAGTTGTAGTAACGGCTCCCGTGGTCAGTGCAGCCACCCCGGCTGCGGTTAAAGCAATGTTTTTACTTTTCCCCATGATATACTCCTCGATTCTTGTTCAAAAATTGTATTTCCTAATTGATGATCTCATTATACAACTTTTGATATATTTGTAAATGATTTTACGATAAAATCATTGTTTATTATTGCGCTTCGTCGTCACCCAAGTATTCAATTAAAACGTGCAACAGTTCCGAATCCTTTTTCTGGAGTAACATAATTAACACTTCAGTCACTTTTTCCGAGTACGTATCTAGTTGCGTTTCGTCCTTGGCATCCTTGATCATGTTGACAAGTCGTGCCTGTGTATCCTTGAAACGCTGTTTAGCAATTGCCACTTGAAGCATCTGCCCGGCTACCGACTTGTGCAGTTCGTCATAGTAGTAGGCCAGCTGTTCAGCCGAACGTTCCGATAACAGTTCTGGATCGTCCATGTACTTGTAAATCATGGGCCGTGAGATACTGGTCATCTTTGAGATCGTGGAGATCTGAAAGGCATGGCCAGCCTTTTTGCGTGCCTGATCCAGCACCCACTCGGCCTTTTGCGTCATTGTTAGTCCGCTCATCAGGAACCCCTCTTTCTAAAATGTATTTCTTACAGTTAATGACATTATTATAAACTATTTTACAGAATTTAAAAAGACCAGCCGCACTGGCTGATCTTAATTTGCTATTTTAGATTGATCCCCAAGCCTTCAGCATACCGATTCAAGACAGCCTGACTAGGAATTGACGCTAGATCCTCAATCCGGGCCAGCCGTAGCTGACTTATACCAAGCCACTTGGCCAGCATCTCTTATGAGATACCGCGTTTGATTCGTTCGGCATGGAGAAAGGCCAGTGTTTTGATGGCATCTTTTTCAGCAGGATTAATTGCCAGCCTGGGTTCGACCTCGTGCCAGTTAATCATGGCTTACTCCTGATCTTCGTGCCGCTCAAACTCTTCAGCGATGCGTTCGATCTCAGCAAGGTTATCGGCTTTCAAGCGGTTGAGCCGGTCCGCTTCTTCGCGCTCCTCATCAGGCACGTTATCGCCAACAATCAGGTGTTTATAATCCATCGCAATACTGTAGATCTCACCGACCTTGACGTCAGCCCCATCCGGAATAATGGCTTCAAACTTGTTGTTCAAACCGATAATCTGTACCGTGGCCATCGTACCGTTAATTGCCTCAATGGTTACCAGATCCAGTGATGGCGTGTTTACAGGAGTGTTCATTTAACTACCTCTCTTTGCCTTTTGGCTTGTTAATGTTTCGCTTGGGTGCGAGTGATGGTTTTTTCGCAATTCGATTGTAAAACGTCTGGGTAGATTTTGTCGAGGACAAATATATCCCCTTCATTTTTTCTGGCGGCGTCTGCTTCAGCAATTCACGCTCTTCAGCCGTAAATTTAAACGGCGCTTGTTTTTCGTTGGTCAAGGCATCGGTCAACTCGTGACGAGTAATCCGAGCCACCATCCGTACTACCGGCTTGAGCGATTGATCGTTTGGATCGGGAATACCGCTTTGTTCCAGCTTTTCACTCAGGACTTTAGAAGGCAGTTCAGCCAGTTCCTTTTGCCGATTGTGGTCTTCAACGGTCTTTAAGCGCTGGTAGTCGCCAAGCGTATCGCGTTTCTTGGCCTGCTCCATTAGATTGTCGAGATTGTACAGGCGCGTAGACTCCCAAGCCTGCAATGGCTCCTTGGCAAAGCCTTGAACCGTTTGGACTTGATACTTGGACGCATTAACGCCTGCTCTAGACAGCTCATAACCTGATACCAAGCGTGGCAAGCGGTCAGTCTGCCATTGATCAAATTCGATCACCCGATTTGGATTGTTTTCCAACAGGCGTGATCCGGTGGCATCAATCAGCTTTTCCAGCCGTTCTGGCGTTCTGGTCCACTTTTCCAGAATATCAACGGCGAACTCTTTCAAGCGATCGTAGTTTCTCAGTTCTTCGCTGTTATGGCGTGGATCGCTTGGCACAGACTCCTTGTCTGCCGGTGCCTTAGGAGCAAACAGATCCAGCTGATCGGAATGGCCAGCTTCAGGCTTGACCGCATCGGTCTTGTTTTGCGCCTGAGCGGTTGGTTGCGGTGCCGCGTCGGCTGACTGTTCGCTTTCCTTAGCAGGCTTCTTTTCATCAGCCTTGGCTTTAGGTTTGGCTTCTGTAGACTTTCCTTCAGCTTCTTCTTGTGGTTCTGGTGCCTCTTTAGCTGCCGGTTGTGACGCTGGCTGTTTTTCTTCAGCTTTTTCCTTTGGCTTGACGGCTTCAGATTTAACCTCGGCCATCTGCTTTGGTTCCGCCTCTGGTTTCAGATCCAGATCCCTTGTTATATCTTGATTCAAGTCCTTAGCCAGCGTCTCAAACCCAGGCAGTTTGTCAAAGTAGGCTTTTACCTCTTGGTAGGTAGCCATATCAAAGCACCGATACTCCAGGGCATGATAAGACTTGGACGTACCAATCAGGTTTGACTGTAAGCCAGCTTGATGGGTATAAAGTTCAAACGCCCGAGCAAAAACCTCAGTCGGCGTGGTGAAATAACTCTTCTTTTTAGCCAATGGCGTATCTTGGAACTTCTCATCAACGTTGCGCTGGTAGGCTTGCAGAATCTTGCGGAATTCTGGTTGCAGGGACAATGGCTTTTCGCCTGGCTTCAGGTGGCGATCCAGGTAGTGACCATACTCGTGGATAAACGAAGTATAGCCAGCCGAACCGGCATCTTTGGCCATACCTTGATAGATTTCACCTGGCCGCCGGAAATCAACGACCAGCGTGTTCTTAGACGGTACATACATACCCTGCGCCTTGTAGTTGCCCAGCTTACGAAGCCGTAAAATCGGCTTGTCATCGCCAGCTGGCAGAAGCTCAAGCAGGTTCATCATCTCCGGCGACAACTGCTTATATAATTCAAGGTCAACATCGTTATCCAGCTCTACTGATGAAAAATATTTTTTCAGCTGCGTCTGATCCATCATCGCTTGCGTTTCTTTGTTGATCTGCTTCTTTTGTTCCCAGGCCCGCGCGTGAGTCTGTTTATCCAGGTCTCGTTCATAGCGCTGTTCGATAACCACGTTGTAGGTGTCATTCAGGTAGTCGTTTAAAAAGCTGATTGCTTGATTTGAGATGCGCGCATCGCGCCAACGGTCCTCTGATAATGAGTGCGTAATCTGCCCCAATGGTGTTTTTTGAACGTAAACACGACGATTCTTGTCATCAAAACGTGGGTCCTGCTCCGTCCGTGCCAGATATTCTTCATGCGTCCAGTCGCCAAATTTCGTAGTCTGAAACCATGAAGGAAATTCTTTCGCGTATTGCGGTTTAGCCAGCATTGCCAGTAGTTTGCCGACAAGTGCGCGTACCGTGGCTTTTTCCTTATCCGTAGAATCATTGCGTTTGTCAAATTCAGCTAGAACATCATTGTGCAGTTTGGCATAGCCGATTGTCAGATTAGCATTGCCAATTTTCCAAGAGCCGACACTTGGATCATTTCGAAAATGGTAGCTTTCCCCCTGTTTGGACGTCAAATGGTTGGCCTGATCAATCACAAAGTATTCTGGAGTGCCGTTACCTCGGAAGCCGACTTGATAGATCTCCATATCTTCAGGTGTTGACTTACCTTTTGTATCACGAGCTACCGCATTTTTAATCCGTTCAATATGGTCTTCAACAAAATGTAAATTACTACGCTCCCCCTGCTTATAAACATAGGGATTTCTATCTTCTACATATTCACCGGGAGCTGGGTGCTCTGCATAGTAGGTTAAAATGGCATCTTTAAAGTCTTGATCTGACCAATCACCATTCTTAAAGATAAACTGGGCCGTCTTGCGCCACTTGGTAATCAGCGTGTCTTTTTCTGTAAAGCGAAGCGTCGTGCTAGGCGACTTAATACCGTATTTATGCTTCAGCAGGCTGGTCAGCGGATTTGTCAGTTCTTCAGCCATAATTCTCACCTCATCGTAATTTGTTATCCTTACGATAAAGCGAATCTTGCAGATTCAATCTTTGGCCAACTTCGTCCCAAACGTGGCACGAAGTTAAAAAAAGCGCCAGTTGCAACAATCAACTGACACTTAATATTTGCGATCCGATTATTTGTTTTTAAGTCGTTCCATCAATTCTCGATTCTCGTCAAAGAGCTGTTTGATCATCTCTTCGACCTCATCAGAAACTTTAACAGCTTGCTTCAATTATCGCTCACGCCCCTTTTTCTTTGATAAAGAATGCTGATCTTGTTTCTTGGTAGCGTACAGGTATTCAGGCTGTTTCATCCACAATATCCTAAAATTATGTTGCCTTATCAAAGATGAAACCTGTTGTAATAATTTATCAAACGAAAGTATTGACTCACGACCGGTAAGCAATCCTGTTGTATTGCGGGAAAAATCATCAGCATATTCTAACTTCTTATCTTGTAGGGCTAATTCAATTAATTTACCAACGTTATATTTAGGATCAGCTGAAATTGCTGTTTTCTGATCACCCAAAAATCGTTCACGACGTACAGCAGAGAATAGTTTTGGAAATTTTGACCAGTCATAATCAGTACTATCAAGATACTTATTAATTTGTGATATATCGTAAAGATCCCTACTTCGTACTGCTGTTTTCGGAGCATCCGGATATAAACGATCATGAAGATAATCATCAGCAATAGCCATCAGCTTATCAGCCATGGTACGTTCTGGACGTTGGACTAGAACAGAAAAGCTCTTTAGTTCCGGATAGTTTTCGAGTACTTCGCTATATCCCTTTGCTTTTTCTTGAATAAACCTGCCCAAATAGGATTGCACTAGCCGTTTTTCAATTGGAAATGCTGGAGAAAATGTTTCTTCTTCAATCTTCACATAGTCCAGCAAAGACGTTTGAGTGAGTTTAACGGGTAGTCTTAATGCGATAACATTCATATTCCGTCTTTCACTGATTCCAAAATTTGGATCTGCTGCTTCAAAATCTAATCCGGTTGCTGTTAAACCTCGTGAAACACTACGATACTTGTCTCTATTGAGCTTACTTTTAGATAGAGAATATTTTTCATTTAAACTAACCGCAATATCAACATCTTCAGAAAAACGTTTAATTATATTATAGGCCTTAGATAATGACGTTCCCCCTTTCATTACTAAATTAGGATCTTCTTTAACAACAGCTTTTAGCGCCATCATCATAAAATAATCTTTTATAATTTCGTCTGGCCACATATCATAGTATCTAGCTGTTCGCTTAACCAATCGGTTGAAAGATGGTTCCTCACTTAAATATTTCATCGTAGAATCCTTTTACCAAAAGTATTTTAATGGATTTTGGGGATAGGCTAAAAATTATCTCTTTAGCCTTTTCAACAGAAAATCTATCACTTAAAGCATACTTCGCCAACCGTTTAACTACATCTTCTGCCGTGTAACCTTCTACTGACAGCATTCCTGGTGTTAAAACTGTATCAACTGCTTGGAGAAAGCGCTTATTTTCTACGGTCACTTTTGTTAGCGCTGGCTTGACCATCAAATCTGCATTACAAATTTTCTTGAATTGTTTTCTACTAACATTGTTAGAAGCGATAGTCTTCATTCGTGATACCTGATCACTCAGGCCTAGATAAAGTAAGAGATCATTTCCATAGTAATATCCGTTATTATCATCGAGATATAGGAAATTTGTCACCTCTTCAGGCCCTGCCATTTCTTCAAGGGGAAAGCCCAAATCATAAGTCCATTGAATAAACTGATAAAGGCCAGCCACGCCAAAGTCAGCCAGCTTGTCTTGTTGTCGTAACCGGCTCAATATTGTCGTCATTTCGGCATCTGATACGCCATATTTGGCCGTCTGAATATTCTTGCGTTGAAACAGGTCGTAGCCAAAATCCTTACGTAGACCGGCTTCAACTGTTTGTATTTTGCTAATCTTTTTTAACATTTGGCCTGCTCCTTCTTCAATTGTTATTTCTCGTATTATTTTAATACTAAAAATAACATATTTACCAATAAAAAGCGCCAACTGGCTAATCCAGTCAACGCTCAAAGTTTTTGGGTATTATTGATTAACAACCATGCTTGGTCTATAACTATAATATCATATTGGATATTCAATAGCTATACCGAATATAGCTATAATCTATTTTTATTAATAAAATAACGCCAACCAGTTATCTGGTCAGCGCTTAGTGTGAAGTGTTCGGAGACCATGTTTCAGGTCACCAACTATAATATCACATTTCGATATTAAATAGCTATATTAAAGATAGCTATTTAATATTCATGATATTTAGCGTTCCTTGGCCTTTTTCTTGATCAACGGTTTGGGTGCCGTAATCGGGCGGTCCTTGCCGATCTTGTGGAGCTTGACGTGTTCGACGTTTTCTAAAACATTGGCCGCCAGTTTCAAACGTTTCTTTGGTGAATTGAGGTTTGGATTACGCAGGTAGTCAACTGCGGTTTCCATCGCGCGATCCGACTCATATTTTTGGTGAAGGGCATCCAGCGCCCGGCTGATCACGTCATGTTCCGACAGCACCTGATGACGGCCATCAATCACCGCTTCAAATTTTGGCGTCAGCCGTTTTTGATCTAGCCGTTCCAATCCAGCCCGTTCCAGTTCTTTATTCAACTGTTTGTAGCCAAGATTACGGGCATCGTAAATATAGACATGTTGAGCGATAATAAAGTCATTGATCGTCTCGCCATCAAAGCGGACGCCCATATCAGCATTGCTATCCTCGACCAATTTTTGATTCTTAACCTTCTCAATCTGAGGATCGTTAAAAAAGCCGTCAAGTTTGAAGTAGCTTAATGTATTTTGGTATAAAACCGAATCTTCAAGCGCATGACTCCAGGCAACCATATCATAGGTTCCGGCATCGTAGCCCCCATAATTGCCCTGGTAAAGGAGTTTTTGGGACATTTTGTTCAGATTATTTTCAGTAATTGGAAAATCCAAATCATTTAACAGCTCTTTAGTCTGATCCATCAAGAGCTTCTTCGTTACGAAATCCGCATTATCTGGTTTTACTTCGGCAACCGAGATCGGAGCGTCTTCAAAGACATATGGAGTTGTAAATAATGGTGCATCATCCGGCAGACTAGCCAAGTGTCTGCTAGTCATATCCTCTAGTCGATAAGTTTCCCAACTCTCTGGTAAGGATGGGTCAACATTTGTAGCACCAACAACGTACCATTTGCCGTTAATCCGTTGGGCATAGCTGTTACCGTCTCCCTGCAAGTTATACTCGTAGCCTTGTTCATTGAGTAGCGGTAATTCAGCAGACTTCAACTCGTCAATTAATAAGGAGTAATCCTGCTCTCGTGGAAATGGTCCATGGTACACAGCTAAAGTCAGCTCATTGAGCGTCCGCCCATCTTTATTCTTGTTATCTTCAATCCGTGGATCCAAATAGAAGCCGTCCAATTGCGTATAGAACTCATTAAATACATTGTGTTTTAGCTGTTCAGCAATTTCGTTATTGGTATATGCAATATCCGACTCCATCTGATAGTGACTGGCCTCTGCCCGTTTAATCATTTCTTTGGCGAGCCATTCTTGATTATGCTGGGTTGTTGGAAAATCTTTCGTTTCCAAAATCTTGGCAGCATCTTTCAGCACCTGATCTTTAGTAATAAAAACACTCTTTAGTTGTCGCTGATCCATATCACGAGCCGAAGCCATATGATCCTTGTCAAAAACACTGGTACCTTGTGAAAAATCCAGTGAAGATGATGAAACATATACCGGCACATCGCCAGCGAGTTCACTAAACTTATCCAGGTCCTTGATTTTGTAGGTAATGCTATCGTGATCGGCGGCATCAGGATCATCAATCACGTCATAGGCGCCATAAACGACCCAGTTGTCATGTTGTTTGATGGCATAGCTATCGCCAAGGCCGTCAACCCGTTCAAAGTCCCCATCGATGACAACCTTTTCTTCTTCAACCCGTTCATTTTCGCGCTTATCACGCAGATAGGCCTGCTCAATCCCTAAGTTTGTGCTGACGTAATAGCTATCTGGCCGATTATCCCACGGCTGGCAGGCAATTGACAGGTCAACGTTAAGGTACTTGTTTAGTTCTGGAACCTCAAACAGATACGGAACGGTAATCGTAAACTCCTTCATATCATAGCGGCTGGCTGGAATCTTGGCCAACCGCTTATCAATCTCATGAATCAGGTGGCTATCTTCTAGGGCCAGTTCATAGCGGTTACCATCAATTTCAAAAAGGGCCGTGTCCTCAAATTCCACAACCTTTACTTCAGGCTCTTCTGCCATAGTCGTCACTCCTTGTAAGTTTTCTACAAGCTTAGTTGATCTTGGGAAATTTCAATCATCAGCCAACTTCGTCTCACGCTTGGCACGAAGTAAAAAGAACCACTACCGATTAGGCAATGACTCTGATAATTAGCGTTCCTTGGCTTTGGTCTGCGATTTATTTTTAGATACCGACTTGCTTGGATCAAGTTTTACGAGCTTAACACGTTCAGCGTTCTCAACTACCTTGACTGCCAGCTCCAACCGTTTGTCGATTGGATTGTTGACCTGATCGCGTAAGTAGTTGCTGATGAAGACGGCCGTCCGATCCTGCACGTAACGATTTTCAACCGCGTCCTGTGCCCGGCTAAGGACATCATGTTCTGACAGTACCTTCTTTTGACCGTTGATCACGGTACCAAATTTGGGCTTACGATGCCGTTTAACCAAACACTCAAACCCCATCTTTTCCAGCTGGTTGTTTAATTTTTTGTAATCCAACTGCCGAAGCCCACGGTTCAAATCACCATCCGGGAGCTTATACATTGCCAACAAAAAACTGTTTAGCGTTTGCCCGGCCCCAGCAGGTGAAACCAATCTAGCCGTACTATCAGCTTCTAGCACCTTGTTTTTGCGTTTATCAATCCGGGGATCCTTGTAAAAGCCGTCTAGTTGTGAATTCAGCAATTGCTTATTCTGACCTTTGAACATACCTTTAATCAGATTGTCATGGGCGATTTTGATATTACTGTAACTAGCGTCATCAACCAATTCTTGAGCAATTAAGCTGATATTGCGATCGGTGTCAGGAAAATCCGTTCGCCATAATATGTTTTTGGCACGGTCAGTCACCATCTTTTTGGTTACAAAGTCCAAGCTATCTTTTTGCATCACGGCAACAGCTTGATTCTCAAAAGCCTTCTGACTGGCAAAGACTGGTACGTCATCGGGCAGATCATTAAATTGTTCGGCCAGATTATTTAGCTTATAGACACGCACCCCGTCAGGCAGGTTTTCAGCTGCCTCATTGGTGCCATGCAGATGCCATTGATCGTTAATCCGTTCAGCGTAGCTATCGCCAACCCCTTGAATAAGTTTATGACTGGCTTCAAGATATTTAAGCTTAACCGATTCAAGCGTTTCCGGTTCATATTCATAATCTTTTATGTTATCAAGTAATTTAGCTGATTCTATACCAAAGCCGGAGCATTCATAGCGGCTCCCGGGAATATCATAGTGGACTGCCAGCTTGACTTCTAGGTATTTCCCTAAGTCCGGCGACTCAAACAGGCATGGCATCACAATCGAAAACTCTCTTGGGTAAAAGTCGTTAGGATCCATTTCCGTCACGTTCATATCCAGCCGTTCGACAAGTTCACTGTTTTTCAAAGGCAATTCATAGCGCTTGCCAGCAATTTCAAAAATTGGATTGCCATCATAGTCGGCTACCTTTACTTCAGGTTCTTCTGCCATTAGTTTCACCCCTTATTATTAGCGTTCTTTTGGTTTTCGTTGGATCTGTTTGGCAATTGCTTTCGGCACCAGATGTTTCACCTGTTCCGCCAATCCTTTCTCGATCGGCTGTAATTTAATATGATCATTCTGTTCAACAATTTTGGCTGCCAGCTTTAAGCGTTGAGCTTGCTCATCATCTTCATTAAATGGCTGCTGCTTCAAGACCTTGATGACTGAGGCTTTAGTACCATCATTGGCATAGCGATCTTCTACCAGCTTAATGGCCCGTTCAATCAATTCGCGTTCTGATACGGTCTGTAATGAACCATTAGCCGTCTGATAAAGATAGCGTGGCGTTGTTCGTTTCTTGTCTAACCGCTGAAGGCCTGCAATTTCTAAGTTATCATTTAAGTCATCAAAATCAGCTTCTCGAAACGAATAAGCATAGCCACTCTCCTTGAGAAAGTTATCAACAGATTCAAATTCTTTGTAGAATCTACTTTCGACCGTTTCATCACGAACCACCGATTTGGATTGGGCCTCACCAATCCGTGGATCGAGAAACCAGCCATCTAAATCTTGAAATTCTTCGTCTGTACCTATACCTTCTACCAAATCATCTTGTACTTTCCAGTGAACCTCATCTAATCCATACCCATCATCCACATCCAACGTCCGAAAATTTTTGACATCACTTCGCTCTAATATTTTTTGTGCAACGATATCAACATTATGCTGATTGATCGGAAATGAGCCATGAGTACTCAGCAAAGAGTCGGTTGCCAGGTCATCTAATTTAGATTTCGTTGCCAACTTAGCATCGTTAGGTGCAATTGTTGTGTTGCTGTTCCAGCTAGAAAAGACCGGTACATCATTTGGCAATTTATTTAAATCAGCGATATTTTCGAGCTTGTAAAAGTAACAGGGATTTTTCTGACGATCAACGGCTGACGTACCATGAACGATCCATTTGCCATTGACTTTTTCCGCATAGCTGTTGTCAACCCCAGCCAAATAATCAAGTTCTTCTTGGGGCATTGCGATCACTCCTTATGTTTTCTTAATAGGCTATCTGATACTAATGAAATTCAATCATCAGCCAACTTCGTCTCACGTTTGGGACGAAGTTGATTTTTAACGGGCCTGACGTTTCGGTGATCTTGTTAGCCATGGTTAAGCGTTTGGCCAAGGGCAACTCGTGATTTTTCAAGAAGTTAAGTACTATATCGCTATCTTTATCATACGCATACGCGGTCTTGATAATCTGCGCTGCTTGTTCCAAACGGCGGTCTTCAATCAGGTGCGTCTTGGCTTCTGGCAAGCCCAGTTCTTTATGGAAACTCTTTAAAGTTGAAAAGCGATACTGCGGACTGAGTGGCTTACCTTGCAAAATCTCTTGTTTATAGCCCTTGATATAGTTTTCGATCTTAGTCTGCAATTCATCTTGCCGATATGAAAGATCATTATACTGGTCTCGGCCAATATAGCCCCGGTTAACCTTGAAATTAAGCTCATTGCTGACAACTACCAGCTTGGTCAGATCCAACCCGGCCTGCGGTTTATCGTCAGTCGGCAATTTTAAAACCAGTTCCGGAAACTCGCTGGTCAGCTTGGGATTCAAATTACTGCGAAACGGTACGAAATAAGTGTTGTTTTCATCAGCAACCAAAGTCCCTTCAACATAGGGGCGCTGACTCTTCTTTAAGGCTTCGGCAATTGGCTGTTGGATCACCAGACTATCATCTTCATTGAAGTACTCGTGATCCAACTGCACGATAATTGGACGTTGCATGATGGCTTTTCCTTTCTGTTTATGATATGATTTAACCCGTAAAGAGTTGGGGCTTGATACGGCTATAGCGAACCCACGTTAATCAAAAAAAGGTTAGCCCGTTGCGTGTTACTGGTAATCAGCCCTGCTGTACGTCACGCGTAAAGCCAAAACCTGTAATGCTTATTTTTGATTTAAAGACGTCCATCCGGGCGTCTTTTTTGTTGTCTGCATCTACCCTATTCACTTCTGACTAAAATCAATCTTTGACCAACTTCGTTCCAAACGTGGCACGAAGTAAAAAAAAGAACCATCACTCATTGAGCAATGGTTCTCGGCTATTAACGTGATCGGGTTGACTTATGCGTTTTGGTCATCGTTTTAGCTGGCTGTTGTGCCTGACGACCGGTCATAATGCTGGTGGCCATCTCCAAGCGCTTTGTCAATGGCTGTTTCTTGTCATGCAGATAATCCAGGGCCTGCTTGATGCTTTGATCCTGCGCATAGTCGGTCTTTAAGACCTGCGCCGCCCGATCCAGCTTTTGTTGTGCGTATGGATCCGAAAATGGTTCAATCCCCGTTTCTTTTAAGGCATCATTCAATTCTTTGAAATCAACGTCCAGCCGTTGACCAAAGACGGTCTGCATGAAATCTTCAGTCGTTTCGTCAGCATACGACTTACCGCCCGTATCGGTAGGATCGTCAGTCAGAATCTTGTCCTTTACTGCTTCAACCCGTTCATCATGATAGACGGTTTCCTTGGTCTGTTCCAGCTCCGTCAGGCCTTGCCGAACCATCGACTGCAACTGACGTGGCGTATACCGAGGCGTTCGCTGTTCACTTACCAGGTAGTCCGACATTTCCTTAAACATCGATAGGCTGGTACTGATCCCCATTGGGGCATTTTCGTACTGCGGCTTGTACTGGTGCAGATAGTTTAGATATTCTTTGACCATCTCTTTTGGCTGCGTTGGCTGTTTAGGATGCATCTGCTGATAGACAAAGGCCGTTGCCCGAGCATCAGCCAGACTATCATGCGCCTTGCCTGCTCCCCAGTCATGACCATAGAAGGCCGCGGCCTGTTCCAGCTTAAACCAGCGTAACTGCGTCTTGCCATTTTTCAGCTGTACTGGCTCACCAACTGCCTGCGCATACTCAAGCATCAGATCATGGTTTTCCTTAGCTGGATCGATTTTAATCCCGTTGGCCGCTAGGAAGCGATCATCAAAGTGGCGCTGGTTGTAACCGACAATTACGTCCGCTTGGTCAAAAATCTGCTGGACCTTTTCTTGCCAATCCTTGAATTCAGCATGATCCATTGCAATCTCCGGTGTGATACCGTGAACCTTTTCGGCTTCTGGCCATTCATCTTTTTTCGTAGGCTTAAAAAACTTGTTGAACAGTTCATTGCCATCACCATCAACAATTGACAGCTTTAGGATATCGTCTTGATCAGGGTGCAAACCGGTTGTTTCCATATCATAGCCGATCACCTTTAGTCCTGTTTGCTTTTCAAGGTTTTGCTGATCAGCCAGATCTTGTTGAATTTCGGCACTGATTTCCTGATACTTATTGGCAATTCTTTCCTCAAGATCTTCTTCGTACGCCCCAAATGTTTTGACTGAATCCGGCGTCATCTCTTCGGCATCTTTAGCTAGCTGTTTCATCGCCAGCTGTTCAAGTTTACCAGCCTTCGCGGCCTCGAGAACATTATTAAAAACAGTATAAGTAAAATGGCTTTCATTGCTTTCAACTGATGGTACTGCCAAACCAACATCAAACCAGACCTCTTGCGTATCATAATCGACTGCAATGTTGCCCATGTTGTTTAGAGTCAGACCGTATCGATCAGCGACAGAAGCGAACTGCTTGATATAATCTTCTAATGGTTTATTTTCAACGGGGCCATCCAATTTGAAATCTTCAGGATAACGGCTAATGTTAACCGCAATCCCTGCGGCTTTTTCCCCCGTGTGCTCCCAATTCGACTTGTCTAGGATCTCTTCGGCAATTTTATATAGATTGTGGTCAGTAGTTGGGTAACCATTCAGCTGTAAAACGTCTTCAGTTTGTTCCAACAACTCTTGCTTGGTTGTAATAAATCCAACAAAACCGTCAGGAGCCGTAGCTTTGTTCGTAAACGCATAAACTGGTGCGTCATCTGGCAGATCCTTCAGATTACCGGCGAACTTATAGCCCAGATTCTGCTCATCTGGTTCGTCAAACGCATTGTGTGACCCTTGGATCTGCCACTCGCCATCGCGCTTGTAGGCATAACTGCCTGCATATCCTAAGATCCGGTCTTTATCTGGCACCGGTTCATCGTTGATCATTTCCAAAACGTCCATGTAGCGTTCTGCTGAGTCATCGGTGACGTTTTCTAGTGTCAGCTCTTGATTTTGGATTTCTTGTTCAATTTCATCATGGTGTTCGTTCAAGTAGTACTCAATTGTCGGAACAATCGCATCTTCAGTGGTGTTGAAGCCCAGCCATTGATCAAAGGCCGCTAGTTTTTGCTCATCGGTTGCTGATGGATCAGTAATCCAATCCAGATCACCATTAGCAACGCTAAGATCGCCATCTTTGGTGTAGTCGTAAACCCAGTCATGGATAATTGCCCCAGTCAACTTACTGTAAACATCAACCTGTTCGTCATAGGAATTGGCCACTTGATCCCAGTATTGCAGGAATGGCCGTAAGTTTTTAAGTTCTGCCATTTGTTATTATCCGCCTTTCACATTTTTAGATAATCCTACACGCTTCTGATCAAAACCAATCTTTGACCAACTTCGTCCCAAACGTGGCACGAAGTAAATAAAAAGAACCATCACCGTTGAGTAATGGTTCTCAGTTTCTAACGTGATCGATCCTTTTTCTTAGGAACTGAATTAGGACTAAGTTTCTGAACATTAACAGGAGCTTTTTGATAGGTGATCTCTTTAATTTGTTTATCACTCATCAACGGCAAGTATGCCCAACCACGCTCTACTTTGCTTGGCACTTTTTTTGCCAGTCGGTTCATTGCTTGATCAAACTCAGGTGTTTGTAGGTCTCTAAAATCTCGTAGACTATCTAACGTCTCTTTGCTGTAGGGCATCAGTAAATGCACCCGATTATGACTTGGCAAAAACTCGTATCCAGTAATCTCAATGGCTTTATCAGCATTTCGATAGCCTGGTATCTCTGGATTGTTTTGCAGATCAACTACATTGATCAGAATCCCAGGAGTTTCATAGACTTTCTCTGTTCGTACGAGCGGATTTAGTCTATAGCTAAATCGACGGTGGCTAAACCGTGCATACGCTTTAACTTGTTCTGTAAGTGTAGGTGCATCAAACTCATTAAGTGCTGCCCACTCTGCTAATCTATCTTTTGTAAATCCGACTGGATTGACTGGAGTATTTCCGCCATCAAAAATATATTTAGTTTCACTATCAAATTTAACGTTGTTAGTATGCTCTTGGTTCTTTTGATAAACGTCCATAATCCGATCGGCAAGATCCCACCGCTTTTCAACTGGCACTTTAGAATTATCTAGGAATTGGATTGCCTGCTGACTAACGTGATCCTGTACATATTCATTTTTCAAGATTTGCTTAGCTTGTGTAATCTTCTGGTTTAGCTGATTTTGCGTAAACCCTGTTGTTCTTTCTGGCTCATAGACTACTTGGCTAACCTCATCAGCCGTGATTTTCGGCATTTCTAGATCCTCGCCAGACTTTGCTTTTGCAGGCGCCTTCTCGATAGCTTTATCAAAGGCCTTTTGCCAATCATCTTCTTGGAAATCATCAAAATCCTTGAGCATCTCCAGCGTATCTTGACCATAGTGCATCAATATATGCGAGTCGCCTGGCATACCAAATTCACCCATAATTTCAATGGCTTTATCCTCGCCTTCAAAACCTGGTAATTTTTGCCCCTTTAGGTCTACTAGATTAATCAACGTCCAATCGTCTTGGCCAATCTTTTCTAGACGGCGCAATGGTCGTAATTGATATGCGAACTTCATACTAGAATCACTAGTTACCAGTTGCCCAGCCCACGATAAAAATATATCACGAGAGGACATATAAGGACGAAGATCAACACCTTTAAGCCCATTCATCAGTTCAACAGCGGTGTAGCCAATTGTATCAACACCATTACTGTAAACGTACTTAGTCTCTTCTGCCATGTTTAACGCTCCTTTGGTTTAGCCTGGACTGGCTGGTTTATCGTCCGTTGCTGATTTTTCATTTGATACAATTGCCGATTAGCCGTCCGGTTGATCTTGCTGGCCAGCCCCATGGACTTGGAAAACATTTCCTTCAGCTCATCAGGCTTCAAGTTGGCCATTACCTGCCGTTCAGTCTGGTTGAAATGGAATGGCGTATCAGTCAGTCCGACACTGGCAAAGGCCATATGACGCGATATATGCGTTTGAATGGCATGAATCTGATTTTTTGACCAGACCCATGCTGGTTTGGGTACCTGCAACTCGCGTAGGGAACCAACCATGGCACCTACTCGTTCATTTTGCGATGCCTGTTTCATCAGATTACGCCGGGACGCCATTGCCTGTACTTGCGGACTTTTAGCCGGATATTTCGCTGCCAGTTCATTAGCCGAATACATCTTGCCAACGCCAAACGTAACGGGCTGACCCTGCTGTTTAGGGTTTGGTACGAAAACCTTAACCCCCTTAAGCTGATCAAAATTAACGTCTTGCAGATCCTGACTGCGCGTCCAGGCCTGTCTAGTCATAAAGTCCTGTTCACCATGCGCTTGCGAAAGCAAGAGGCTGTTGACCCGACCATAGCTGATCACTGGACTGACCTGATTGATCAGCCGTTCCATTGAATCGATATCCTTGGTCCCGTCTTTTAAGATCTGTTGCGACTTGTGACTCGTTGCAAACCGTTCAATTTCAGCTGGCGACACCTTTTTTTCTTGTTGCTTTTCCATCGTCGTTCGCTCCCTTATTTTTGCAAAAGAATATGCTTCATCGAATGTTTTAAATTCAAATGGCTGTTGATCACTGCTATTCAATCGATCCAGTACGAAATACTGATTGCTATCGAGATCGTGAGCCAGATAGATACCCTGGCCTGCCGTTGTCGGATTAGCCATTACCTGCCCCATCTCCTGCATCGACAAGCCGATTGGATTAAGCATCTTCTCACCACCTTTTAGATTTATCTCTAATTTAAGGCGCGCTGGCGGATTTCAATCTTTGGCCAACAAAAAAAGAACGGCTTAGGCCGCTCTTTGGGTTGCTTTTTACAAAATCTAAGAATGCAATATGATATATATTAATTAAATTAAGTTGAGGAGCGAATAAAATGGAAAAGAATGCCCTTGGGGAACAACTGGTTCAGCGTACTATTCATAGTATCGACTACTTGGCCAACACACCTGAAGGAACTGGTCTGGCATTAATCACCCTACCAACAGGTTTTGGTAAAACAACTAACGTACCTGAACGTTTAGCAAGGAAGATCGCATCTGATCCTAATGTAATTTCAAAGGTCTTTGCCACTACTCAGGCCAATAATAACCTATACAACTTCAAAACCAAATTTCAGAACAGCTGGAGTGCTCAATCCTTACAAACTGCTCCAAAAGTCTTACTTAAGTTGGGTCAAGCGGCCGATATCGGTTCATCTCCTGCTTCATTGTTGTCAGTTTTTTTTAATTGTTGAATATAATCTTCTTTCATTAGCCCCACTCCTTAGATCAATTCAATAGAACTACCGATTTCTTTAGCAACTACCGTCTTAAAATCGTTTTTCAGCAGCGTTTTACTAAAGATGGATAATTGGTCAAAATACTTGGCAAACTGGCGCTCCAGCTCAGAATAAGCAATCTGGCAAGTATCATTAGCAACCTTGCCTGTAACTTGAGCTGATTGAACGACCTGACCACTTTCCAGTAGCTCAGCCAGCACAATAATTTTGTCCTGATCTCGTTGAAATTGGTAAGCAACGTCAAACGGATAGTACTCAAAAAAATCCTCTGGCCGAACGTGAAGGTATTGGCACAGCTGATTTAGTGTGGCCAATTGAATGCCTTTAGAGTTATTTTGAACCATGTAGGTTAAAGTCGTCCGTGATAGTCCAGTATCTTTGGCTACTTGCGAAATCGTCAGCTCACGTTCGCTTAACAGCATCTTTAAGCGGTTAAAAATCATTATTTTTACTCCCTTTACGTTTTATCTATATTGTACACCATAGTGAACATTTATCAATAATATTACTTAAATCCATTGATTTTTATATTATTACTGGTATAATAAAATACATAGAAAACGTTCACTACTATGAACATTTTCTAAATAAATCAAACATTGAGGGTATATATTATGACTGACAATTTAATGATTACGATTTTAGCGATTGCTTTAGGCGCGGCTTTAGCTGATCATATGTATGACCTATCCATTCCGGTTGGCTTGTTCTTAGCCAGCTATCTCTATTATGCTTGGAAAGGTAAGAAGGAACACAAAAAGGCCGCCGACTATTTTTGGGAATAGTCAACGACCATTTGAATAAGGTAGATTGCAATAAATAACTTGAACAAATTTAATGACGCAGATTAAGCAAAAAGATCTCAATTGGAGTTCGCCAGTTCAAACATTTGAGTGGCCGTGAATTCAGATACCAGTTAATCTGAATCAATTCATCATCACTAATCTCTT
>OODN01000519.1_pt1 | contig 21719 bp, 21 predicted proteins | sample 1671651 | NCBI WGS metagenome assembly OODN01 (sample SAMN06348178, study PRJEB24527) | human gut metagenome | biome: human gut; feature: ankylosing spondylitis patient; material: feces | host: Homo sapiens | place: China | collected 2015-10 | reverse complement strand
CCATGGAACTTAATGAAGGGGAATTGGTTGGTTTGATCGGACCCAACGGTGCCGGGAAAACAACCCTCTTCAACCTCCTAACAGGGGTATATGAACCAAGTGAAGGGACCATTACCTTAGATGGTCAGCTGCTAAATGGTAAAGCACCTTATAAAATCGCTGCAGGTGGTCTGGGACGTACTTTCCAAAATATTCGTCTCTTTAAAGATTTGAGCGTTTTGGACAATGTCTTGATTGCCTTTGCTAATCACCACAAACCACATGTCTTTGCGAGTCTTTTCCGCTTGCCAAGCTATTACAAGAATGAAGAAGCTTTGAAAGCGAAAGCCCTTGAATTGTTAGCGATTTTTGGTTTGGAAAAAGAAGCAGATACCTTGGCTAAAAACTTGGCTTACGGACAACAACGTCACTTGGAGATTGTTCGTGCCCTTGCGACAGAGCCAAAGATCCTCTTCTTGGATGAACCTGCGGCAGGGATGAACCCTCAAGAAACAGCAGAATTGACCCAACTGATCCGTCGCATTCAAAAAGAATTCAATATTACGATCATGCTGATCGAGCACGATATGAGTTTAGTTATGGAAGTAACGGAACGGATTTATGTATTGGAATATGGCCGCTTGATTGCTCATGGAACGCCAGATGAAATCAAGAACAACAAACGTGTAATCGAAGCCTATCTAGGAGGTGAAGCCTAATGTCTATGTTAAAAGTTGAAAATCTTTCTGTACACTATGGCATGATCCAGGCTGTCCGTGATGTCAGTTTCGAGGTAAATGAAGGGGAAGTTGTTTCTCTTATCGGTGCTAACGGTGCTGGGAAAACATCTATTCTTCGTACCATTTCAGGTTTGGTGCGTCCAAGTGCTGGGAAAATCGAGTTTTTGGGTCAGGAGATTCAAAAGGTTCCTGCTCAAAAGATTGTAGCAGCAGGACTCTCTCAAGTTCCAGAAGGCCGTCATGTCTTTCCGGGCTTAACTGTTATGGAAAACTTGGAGATGGGCGCTTTCTTGAAGAAAGATCGAGAAGAAAATCAAGCTAACTTGAAGAAAGTCTTCTCCCGTTTCCCGCGTTTGGAAGAACGGAAGAACCAAGATGCAGCTACCCTATCTGGTGGGGAACAACAAATGCTAGCAATGGGTCGTGCACTTATGTCGACGCCAAAACTCTTGCTTCTGGATGAACCTTCTATGGGATTGGCTCCAATCTTTATCCAAGAAATCTTTGATATCATCCAAGATATCCAAAAACAAGGGACAACTGTTCTCTTGATCGAGCAAAATGCCAACAAGGCCCTTGCCATCGCAGACCGCGGTTATGTTTTGGAAACAGGGAAAGTCGTTCTTACCGGAACAGGAAAAGAACTCTTAGCTTCAGAAGAAGTCCGCAAGGCTTATTTGGGTGGGTAAGATTTCTAAAGTTCACTAGAATATTAAAAAGAAAGGTCTTGAAGACCTTTCTTTTTTCATCTCTCTTGTTTGATTTTTCTAAATTTTGAAAACAAGAGAAAACTGCTGAAAGCGTTTGAAATCATTCTTAAAATCAAGTATAATAAAACTAATAAAAGTATAGGAGAACTTGTTATGGCTGTTAAAGATTTTATGACACGTAAAGTGGTTTACATTAGTCCAGATACTACAATTGCCCACGCGGCAGATTTGATGCGGGAACAAGGTTTGCACCGTTTGCCAGTCATTGAAAATGATAAATTGGTTGGTTTGGTGACAGAAGGTACGATTGCAGAAGCAAGTCCATCTAAAGCAACAAGCTTGTCTATTTTCGAGATGAACTATCTGTTGAACAAGACCAAGGTCAAAGATGTCATGCTTCGCGATGTCATTACCGTCTCTAAATTTGCGAGCTTAGAAGATGCGACCTACCTCATGTATAAGAACAAGGTGGGAATTCTTCCAGTCGTGGACAATGACCAAGTATCCGGTGTCATCACAGACCGTGATATTTTCCGTGCTTTCCTTGAAGTATCCGGTTATGGAGAAGAAGGAGTTCGTGTTCGCTTTGTGACAGAAGATAAGGTTGGCGTTCTAGAACAAATCATTCACTTGATTGTAGAAGAAGGGTATAACATCGCAAATACAGTCAATATCCCAACAAAAGACGATCGTGTGGTTATCGAAGTCCAAATTGATGGGGTGACAGATCTAGAAGGAATCCGTAGTAAATTTGAAGCCAACGGTTTGAAAGTCGATGAAATCACTCGAACAACCGCAAAAGCTATTTAATAAAAAAATCAGGCTGGATGACAATCCAGTCTGATTTTTGTATAAGGTAACCTAATAAATTCTATAAAAATAATTATGATTTTATTAATCATGACGTGTATTCTAAGATTTTCCGCCGTGAGAAAAGAGCATGAAACATACTTGTTTCATGCTCTCGGAATTTTTGAGAGTAAAACAGTTTGGGGAACTGTTTTAGCCTGAGCTTAGAAATTAAAAAGCGAAGGGGCTCAAAACTAATTGAATACGGGTCGCGGATTGTATCTTGATTTAGTCATGGAACTTCCTGGATTGCTGAAATCATCCACTGGATAATTTCACCTGACGTCCGTACTCACCTAAGGAAAATCGTAAATAGAAAAAAAGCTAGATGAAAATCTAGCCTTATTTCTATTAACGGTTAATGGGTTGTTTTTCTTTATCTAAAGTAAAACCTTCGCCGAGAATTTCATGGGCTTCTGAAATGGTGATAAAGGCGAATGGATCGATCTGATTGATGATGTCTTTCATTTGTTTCATCTCATTCCGTGAAACGACACAGTAGACAATATCCAGATCTTTACGGCTGTAATAGCCCATCCCGCGAATAAAGGTAATCCCGCGACCCAGATCGTCAGAAACCTTTTTGGCAATTTCTTCTGGTTTAGAGGTAACGATAAGGAAGCCTTTTCCAGCAAAACCACCTTCTCCAATCAAGTCGATCACAAGAGTATCAATCAGGATAAAGAAGAGGGTATACATAGCTGTACGGACATCTTGGAAGACTACGACAACAGTTATCAGAACAATGGCATCGACAATCAACATGAGTTTTCCCATGGTGAGGGAAGTGTATTTGTTAAAGATGCGAGCGAGGATATCTGTTCCTCCAGTGGTTCCTCCAGCATTGAAGATAATCCCTAGCCCCAAACCAAGTACAACCCCTGAGGCGATACAGGCAAGCAGAATATCTCCTTTAAAGGCGTTAAAGATGAAGTGATGGTAGCGGTGGCTGAGGGGTATCGCTTCAAAAATCGCCATCCAAGCGGAAACCGAGAAAGTCCCCAGTAAGCTCAGGTAAAGAGATTTCTTGCCCAGCAGTTTCCAAGCCAGAATGAAAAGAGGGATATTGATCAGCAAGTTCATGATGGATACGGGGATTTTGAAGAGGTAATAGGTGATCAAGGTAATCCCTGTTGCTCCTCCTTCATAGAAGTGAAAGGGAATGACCAAAAAATAGATCCCAAACGAAAAAATGCCGGCCCCCAAGATGATAGCCAGAATATCTTTAAATTTAAACATGATAGGTTGTCTCCTAAAACTTTATAAGATCATTGTAACAAAAAAGTGAAAAAATGAAAATGACTTTGAAAAATTTTCTCTCCTAAAATACAAGATTTTTACCCTTATTTTTGGTAAAATAAAAAGAAGAAAAACAGAAAGAGGATACTATGGTAAACGGTACATTAATTTCATTTGAAGGTCCAGAAGGAGCGGGGAAATCATCGGTCCTAGAAGCCGTTTTGCCTCTACTTGAAGAAAAAGGGATTCCTTTTATTACAACCCGTGAACCAGGCGGTGTAGATATTGCCGAAAAGATCCGCCAAGTCATTTTAGATCCAGACCATACTAGTATGGATGCCAAGACCGAGTTGTTGCTCTATATTGCTAGTCGCCGGCAGCATTTGGTGGAACGTGTCTTACCGGCCCTTGCAGCTGGGAAAATCGTCTTGATGGACCGCTTTATTGATAGCTCGGTCGCTTATCAAGGGTATGGTCGCGGTCTGAGTGTGGAAGATATCGAGTGGCTCAATCAATTCGCGACAGATGGTCTTAAACCAGATCTCACCCTTTACTTTGATCTGGATGTCGAAGAAGGGCTCGCTCGAATTGCCAAAAACCAAGAGCGGGAAGTCAATCGTTTGGATTTGGAAGGATTGGAGCTTCACCAAAAAGTCAGACAAGGTTATTTGGCCTTGTATGAAAAGGAACCAGAGCGCATTGTGAAAATCGATGCCAGTCAATCCTTTGAAGCAGTCTTTGCGGATGTTTTGGCTGTTTTAGAAAATCGCTTGGGGATATTGAAATGAAGCTAGAAGAGATCCAACAGCTCCAGCCAGAATTGGTGGAGCGCTTCACCCAGATCTTAGAACACAAACAGCTCAGTCATGCTTATCTCTTTACGGGTTCTTTTGCCAGTTTTGAGATGGCCCTCTTGCTAGCTCAAAGTCAATTTTGCGAAGATTTGCAGGGAGTCTGGCCTTGTGGCAAATGCCGTTCCTGTCGCTTGATTGCAGAAGAAGAATTCTCAGACGTAAAGATCGTGCGTCCAGTCAACCAGATCATTAAGACGGATCGCATTCGTTCGCTGGTTCAAGACTTTTCTCAATCAGGATTTGAAGGCAGTCGGCAGGTCTTTATCGTCCAAGATTCGGATAAGATGCATACCAATGCGGCCAATTCTCTCTTAAAAGTTATGGAAGAACCCCAGAGTGAGATCTATCTCTTCTTGTTGACTTCCGATGAAAACTTGATCTTACCGACCATCAAGAGTCGGACCCAGCAGGTCCATTTTCCTAAAAAGCAAGCCTACCTAACCGAACTGCTAGAAAAAGAAGGCTTGATCAAATCACAGGCAAATTTAGTAGCTCGTTTTAGTTTTAGTCTCGAAGAAGCAGAGCAACAAAAAAAGAATGCTACGTTTTTTGAACTAGCAAAAGTTTGTGATCAGTTCATCGAACGTTGTCAATCCAATTTGAATCGCGCCTATTTGGAAGTGACTCGATTGGTAAGCTTAGCAGATGATAAGGAAAAGCAAAACCAGGCCTTTCGTTTGATGGAGTTGGCTTTAGAAGAGCAGTTGCGCTTGAGCAGATCCCAGCAGTTGCTTGAGAAATTGAGTCTTGCTCGCACCATGTGGAAGGCCAATGTTTCTTTTCAAAATGCTCTAGAATATATGGTTTTGAGCTTAGAAAGTTAAGGAGTCAGAATGAATAAAAAAGAATTATTTGATGCTTTAGACGGCTTTTCTCAGAATTTGTTGGTCACCTTGGCTGAAGTCGAAGCCATCAAGAAAAATTTGAAACAAGTCATCGAAGAAAATACAGCTCTTCGCTTAGAAAATGATAAATTGAGAGAGCGTTTGGGGGAAGTTGAGAAGACTTCATCCGCAAAGTCCCAACACCATGGCCGTGAAAATTTGCAACGTATTTACAACGACGGTTTTCATATCTGCACTTATTCCTACGGTCAACGCCGTGAGAACGATGAAGAGTGTATGTTTTGTGACGAGTTGTTATTTAGGGAGTAAACATGCAGATCCAACGAAGTTTTAAAGGGGAAAAGAAAACAGGGGTGCTTTACCTGGTCCCAACACCGATCGGCAATCGGGAGGATATGAGTTACCGCATGGTCCAGACCCTAAAGGATGTGGACTTGATCGCAGCTGAGGATACTAGAAATACAGGCCTCTTACTCAAGCATTTTGAGATTACGACGCCCCAGACCAGCTTTCATGAGCACAATGCCATGGAGAAAATTCCAGATCTGATCGCCCATTTAGAATCTGGAAAAGACTTAGCGCAAGTCTCAGATGCAGGACTCCCTAGTATTTCTGACCCTGGTCATGATTTGGTCAAGGCTGCGATTGAACGCGAGATTCCTGTCGTAGCTGTGCCTGGTCCTAGTGCGGGGATTACGGGTTTGATTGCCAGTGGCCTAGCCCCTCAACCTCATATTTTTTATGGATTTCTGCCTCGCAAAGAGAGGCAACAGAAGGCCTTTTTCCAAGAAAAAGTGGCCTATCCGGAGACTCAGATCTTTTATGAATCGCCTCATCGAGTGAAGGCAACCTTAGAGAATATGTTGGCTGTCTATGGGGATCGTCCTGTCGTCCTGGTTCGTGAATTAACCAAGATCTACGAGGAATATACTCGTGGCAGTATTTCTGAGTTAGTCGCATTTCTTGAAGAAAATCCTCTCAAAGGGGAGTGCCTCTTGATTGTCGAAGGATCCAAGGAAGAAGAGCTAGACCTAGAAGAGGTCGACTTGATCCAAGAGATCGATACCTTGGTCCAAGAGGGCATGAAGAAAAATCAAGCAATTAAACAGGTCGCCAAACAATACGGCCTGCAAAAGAGTGAGCTCTATGCTCGTTACCATCAAGACTAGGAAAGGTTGGAAGCAGGATGGAAATTAGAATGGCTTATCCCAATGAGATCAAGCGAATTATGGAAATCATCCAAGATGCTAAGGAAAGCCTGGCTCAAAGACAGGTCGACCAGTGGCAGGATGGCTATCCAGATGAAGAGATCATTTTTGAGGATATTCTAGAAAGTCGTGGCTATGTGGCAGTTGAAGATCAGGAAGTTGTCGCCTATGCAGCCGTTCACAAGGGAAATGAAGCGGCCTATAATGAGATTTACGATGGCAAGTGGGAGCATGATAATTATAAGTATGTCACTTTTCACCGTGTCGCTGTAGCCAAAGAAGCTGCTGGCAAAGGGGTGGCTCAGACCTTCCTTCAAGGTTTAATCGAAGGGGAAAAAGGGCCAGATTTCCGTTGCGATACGCACCCGGATAATGTGGTGATGCAGCATTTACTTGAAAAATTGGGCTACCATTATTGTGGAAAGGTCCCTATTGATGGCGTCCGCCTGGCTTATCAAAAGATCAAGCGAAAAGCAGAAACCAGTTTATTCCAAGTGGTCTCAGAAGAAGACCGCTGGGATCAAAGAGCAGAAGCGGCCTACAATGACTCTCTATCTTAAACAATTTTATGAAAGCCCTATGGGGCTTCTTTCGATCATTGTCAGTGAGGAAGGCCTTGTAGAACTTGATTTTTATGATCCGAAAGAGGAGGCGCCTGATCCCTATGGGGCGCTGGAGCAGGTCCATCCCTACCATGAGAAGGTGAAGGAGTGGTTGGATCACTATTTTGCTGGGGAGCCAATCGCTATCAGCTTTCCACTAGCACCGCAAGGGACAGCCTTTCAAGAGCGGGTGTGGCAGTTATTGCGAGAGATCCCATATGGTGAGACCAAGACCTATGGCCAGCTGGCCCAGGATCTTTCTTGCGGTTCAGCTCAAGCCGTGGGACAGGCTGTTGGACGCAATCCCTTGACGATCTTAGTCCCTTGCCACCGCGTGATGGGAAAAGATGGACAACTGACGGGCTACGCGTCTGGACTCGATCGCAAACGCTGGCTCTTACACCATGAAGGAATTACCTGGAAGGAGAAATAAAATCGATGTATACCTTTATTGAATACCCAAAATGTTCGACTTGTCGAAAGGCTAAATCAGAATTGGACGGTCTCCAATGTGACTTTCAAAGCCAAAACATCGTCACAGAAACACCGACTAGCCAAGAATTGCAAGACTGGATAGCAGCGTCTGGCCTACCGATCAAGTCTTTCTTCAATACTAGCGGGATGAAATACCGTGAACTCGGTTTGAAAGATAAGGTGGATCAACTGACAGTGAAAGAAGCGGCGGATCTCCTTGCTTCAGATGGTATGCTGATCAAACGGCCTCTGCTTGTCAAAGACGGAAAAGTAGTTCAAGTTGGCTACCGAAAACCGTACGCAGACTTAGGTTTGTAAAAGAAAAGGGAGTTGGATTTTCTTCAGATCTATAATAAAAGTATGCCAGAAGCTTTCCTTAGGTGAGTACGGACGTCAGCGAACTTCTACGAAGTTCCATGACTTAGTTTTGAGCCTGAGGTCTCAAAACTCCCGAGCGCTTGAAATTTAATAGTTCAAGCGCTTTTCTCACGGCGGAAAGTTTCGGTATATTCTTTATGAAATTCATAAGTTAGAACTTATTTTGATTTCTTGACAAAATCGCGTAACCTATCTTACTTATAATTTATTTATATATATTCTAAAGGGAGTTGGGCTCCCTTTTCATTTTGCAGTGAAGATGATATAATCATACGAGTGAAATCAATGAAAGAGAGTCAAGCATGAGTATTTTAGAAGTGAAAAATTTAAGCCACGGTTTTGGGGACCGGGCGATTTTTGAGGATGTGTCTTTCCGTTTGCTAAAGGGAGAGCATATTGGTCTTGTCGGGGCCAATGGTGAGGGGAAATCGACCTTCATGAGCATCGTGACTGGTAAGATGCAACCTGACGAAGGAAAGGTGGAGTGGTCTAAGTATGTGACGGCAGGTTATCTGGACCAGCATTCGGTATTAGAAGAAGGACAAACAGTTCGCGATGTTTTACGGACAGCTTTTGATGAGTTGTTCACAGCTGAAGCTCGCATCAATGACCTCTATATGGCCATGGCGGAAGAGGGAGCCGATGTCGATGCTTTGATGGAAGAAGTAGGAGAACTCCAAGAGCGTCTAGAAAGTCGTGATTTTTATACCTTGGATGCCAAGATCGATGAAGTGGCGCGTGCTCTTGGGGTCATGGACTTTGGCATGGACACGGATGTGACCTCCTTGTCAGGTGGGCAACGGACCAAGGTCCTCTTGGCCAAACTCTTGCTAGAAAAACCAGATATCTTGCTACTAGACGAGCCAACCAACTACTTGGATGCAGAGCACATCGATTGGCTCAAACGCTATTTGCAGAATTATGAAAATGCCTTTGTCCTCATTTCCCACGACATTCCTTTCTTGAACGATGTGATCAATATCGTCTACCATGTGGAAAATCAGCAGTTAACCCGCTATTCAGGAGACTACTACCAATTCCTTGAAGTCTATGAAATGAAGAAATCGCAATTGGAAGCAGCTTATGAACGCCAGCAAAAAGAGATTGCTGATTTGAAAGATTTCGTAGCCCGCAATAAGGCGCGTGTGGCTACACGGAATATGGCCATGTCTCGTCAGAAGAAGCTGGACAAAATGGAACTCATTGAGTTGCAAAGTGAGAAACCAAAGCCATCCTTTGAATTTAAAAATGCCCGGACTCCTGGACGCTTTATCTTCCAGGCCAAGGATCTCCAGATTGGGTATGATCGTCCGTTGACCAAGCCTTTGAATCTAACCTTTGAACGCAATCAAAAGGTGGCCATCATCGGGGCCAACGGGATCGGGAAAACCACTCTCTTGAAGAGCTTGCTAGGAATCATCCCACCGATCGCTGGAGAAGTAGAGCGTGGAGACTACCTAGAGCTTGGCTATTTTGAGCAAGAGGTCGAAGGTGGCAATCGCCAGACCCCGCTTGAAGCAGTTTGGAATGCCTTTCCGGCTCTGAACCAAGCAGAAGTCCGTGCAGCTCTTGCCCGCTGTGGCTTGACCACCAAGCATATCGAGAGCCAAATTCAGGTGTTATCCGGTGGGGAGCAAGCCAAGGTACGCTTCTGTCTCTTGATGAATCGTGAAAATAATGTCTTGGTACTAGACGAGCCAACCAACCACTTGGATGTGGATGCCAAAGATGAATTGAAACGGGCTCTGAAAGAATACAAGGGATCGATCCTCATGGTTTGCCACGAGCCAGACTTCTATGAAGGCTGGATGGACCAAATCTGGGACTTTAATGAATTGACGTAAAGACAAAAAGAGAACCTTTTGGTTCTCTTTTCATTATTTCTTGAAATCATAGTCTTTTAAGATTTCAATTTTTTCAATCTTGATGTCTGTTTTTGGTTTGTCCTTATCATCGGTTTCGGCAGACGCAATTTTATCGACCACATCCATACCATCGATCACTTGGCCAAAGACAGTGTAGTTACCACCATCGAGGGTTGGATTTCCACCATTTTTATAAGCATCGATAATCTTAGCTGGGAAGCGGTCAGTTGGGAGTTTACTTGAAATATCATCCTTATTTTGGTTGATATAGAATTGACTACCATTGGTATTTGGACCAGAATTGGCCATGGCAAGGGCTCCACGAAGGTTGTAAAGGTATGGAGAATACTCATTCTCAAAACCAGTACCTGAATCTTTGGATTTGTCTTTGCCCTTCCAGATAGATTCGCCACCCGTACCATCTCCTTTAGGATCCCCAGTTTGGATCATAAAGTTGTTAATAACACGGTGGAAAAGCAAGCCATTGTAGTAGCCTTCTTTTGCGTGGGTCAAGAAGTTTTCAACTGCAAGTGGCGCATATTTAGGGAAGAGCTTCACAGTGATGTCGCCTTCAGTTGTTGTGATTTTAACCTCTGCTTCGTCTTCAGCCACTTCATTTGAGAGTTGTGGGAAGACGGCATTTTCATTGGTCATGGCGTCGTTAAAATCTTTGCGCAGTTGTTCTAATTTCTTTTGTTCTTCTTCGATTTTCTTTTGATCTTTTTCACTAGAGCTAGAAGTTGCTGTCTGCTCTGTCTTTTCTTTGCTTGAGCTTGAAGAGTTATTGTCAGTCTTATTGGACGAACAAGCTGTCAAAGCCAAGCCGGAAAATAATAGTAGTGCGATTAATTTTTTCATATTCTTCCTTTCCAACATAGTTGTCTTTCTCTATTGTACCTTAATTTTGCGATACTTTCAAATCTGGATAAAATTTAAGGCGAAAACCCTATTCTGAAAATTTGCAGGAAAAAGATGAAAGTAATTCTGAATTCCTGTATAATAGGATGACTACAGGAGAACGATCATCAAAAAATGAAATCATCACATTTTGCGAGAGCCCTTTGGTTTGGTATCCTAGGTGCTCTCTTTTTTGCATTTACCTTTATTTTTAATCGAAGCATGAACCTGGCAGGTGGTTCCTGGATGTGGAGTGCTAGTTTGCGCTACCTTTTTAGTTTGCCAATGATGGCTGTTTTAGTCTGGCAGAAAGGCGAGTTGAAGGGTGTCTTGTCAGCAATTGCACGAGCCCCGTGGACTTGGTTGCTCTGGAGTACGGTCGGCTTTGGTCTCTTTTATGCTCCTTTATCGATGGCTTCTATCTATGGAGAATCATGGTTTGTGGCTGCGACCTGGCAGATTACGATTTTAGCGGGTCTCCTTCTGACCCCACTTTTTGGCCAAAAGATTCCAAGAAAACAGTTAGGAATGACTTTGCTGATTTTGTTAGGAATCGTATTGATACAAATTCCATATTTTGGACGAGGTCTCGGAGAAGGTGTGGTGAGAGCAAGTATCTTAATTTTGATCGCAGCTTTTTCCTATCCATTGGGAAATCGCAAGATGCTGGCTCATTGTAAAGAAGAACAATTGTCAACGACCCAACGGGTCTTTGGGATGACCTTAATGAGTGTTCCTTTTTGGTTGCTCTTATCTGTCTTTGCAGGAGTAGATGCAGGCTTGCCATCAGGTGGGCAAATGCTCCAATCCTTGATCGTAGCTGTATTTTCAGGAGTCATCGCGACCATGCTCTTCTTTGAAGCAACCAACTTGGTGAAACACAACCATCAGCAGTTAGCTGTTGTTGAAGCTACCCAGGCCGGCGAGGTCCTCTTCACCCTATTTGGAGGCTGTCTTTTTCTAGGAGATCAGATCCCAACCCCACTAGGATTTTTAGGGGTCTTCATTGTGATCATCGGTATAGTGGGAAATAGTCTGATGACTTCTTCAGAATAGATAGTGGTAGAAAAGTAGAACTTAAACCATGATATTGCGGTTCAGTCTATCAATGCTAACACCCACGCAGGTGTTTTCTTTTTGGATTAAATCACTAATTAAGAAGGAAGTTGCGTAGAGATGGAAAATTCGGTATGATGGAAAGTGCTTTTAGAGTTGTGAAATAGATTTTTTATAGAGGAAGAATGTCATAAATGAAACAACCACGTAAATTTTATATTTACTCGAGAAGTTCACTGTATTTTTTGATCTTTTTAGTAGTGTCGATGCTCATCACGATCATCCAATTACTGATTGAAGATGATTTTTTTGAAAACCTAACAGCCTTATTGGCTGCTTGTTCTCTTCTAGTGACAGTTGGCTGGATTGCTTTTTCATCGATGGGAAGAATAGAGATTAGGAACTCAGAAATAGTGGTCGATCGCAATTTCAAGCGCTATCGCCTAGACCCATTCACCATTGTGGTCCGTTTGGGAGAAAAGAATACGTCTCGAGGGATCACCAATTATCCAATTTATGTGGAAGGAAAAGTCATAGGCAATGGGACTTCTGATCGTTCAGTTACACTTAAATTCCTTGGTACCAAACGGAAAAATAAGGAATTACTGAAGTATTACCAAGAGCATCTTCAAGCCCAGGTAGAAGCAAATAAAGCTCTTGAGCAGGAAACTATGGAAGTGGATTTTGAACAGATTGTGTTAGCGTCGAAAGATCGACAACAATTCCCTTTACGCGATTTGGTCGAATTCGGAGCAGATCAAGGGAATCTCAAAAAAACAGTATTTTATCATTCTAAAGAAAATAAACTATATGTCGGAAAAAGTGTTCCATTTCCCATTATCTTTACCCCGAGTGGCGTCCTTTTTTATGGCATTTATCTGTTAACTGATCGAGTATCCTTTCATGGACTCATCCCACTAGTGCTATCGTTTGGATTGATGCTTGGCATCGCTATATGGCAATTGAAACGCAGAAGGCAGAAGTATACAGTGAGTGTCATTCCTTATGAAATGCCTGAGCATTATTTTCAAGTACAGAAGTCAAATGGAATGAAAACCTATTTGCTAATTCTTGTTTTTGGCCTCATCACCTTAGGATTATCCATCTTATATCTTACCTTCGGAAGTTTTCTGTTATTGTTTATATGTTTTTTGATGTGGTATCTCTTTGTTGTATTAACATTATGTGGCCAATTCAAGAAAACACACTATTTAAAAATTTTGGAAAAGAAATAGTTTCCTTAATTCTATAGCATTTGTCATCCTCTAAGGGTGACTTCTTTTTTGACTAAATCACTAATTAAGAAGGAATTTGCATATAGATAGATAATTCGGTATGATGGGAGGTAACACTAAAAGAGGTATCATCAAATGAGTTATAGCAAATTAAGAAAAAAATACGTCATACTACTTTGGATTGGCATTATCAGTTTATTTGTAGGCCATTTCTATTTATCTAGTCTGTATCGGGATCATCAAGACTTTTATTCGAATACCTTGCTAGTAGTACTTGGTCTTATATTTCTTCTTTTTGTTTTGATGAATAAATGGTTTGGAAAAGAATGTCTTAAGATTTTAAATGCTTCCTCAGGGATCGATTTTTGGCATGAATGGGCACAATCGGGAAATCGTGCTAGATTTAGTATAAGCAAAAAAGCTGCTTGTCTTGCTAGTGTGGTATATTGCTACATGATCGGAGATTTCTTATCAGCAATCGATCGAATAGAGTTTTTACAAAATCAAAACATAGCTAGGACTGATCGTTCATCCCTCTTGGGAATTTTCGTAAAATCTTCCCTACTTTCAGGAAAAGCCATCAGCAAGGAAGATATTCAGAAGAGGTTTACCTATGTTTCCTTCAAGAATGAAGCAGAAAAAGAAGAAGTCCTTCAGAAACAACTGGCCATCTATGACATCCTTGTGGACCAGCAACCCAATGATTATTTTGATCATGTGACCGGTTCACAGGCTTTTCAACGCTTAGAAAATCGTTATTTTAAAGGATTAAATACCTATTTAAAGGGAGATATGGAGCTGGCTGTTTCTTTATTTGAAGAGATAGCGCAAGAAGATGAGCGTCTGTATTATGTCCAGATGGCCAAGCAATGGTTAGCGAGTGAAGATCACTCTTTATCTGCTCTTATGCTAGATCCAAAGCTGGAGTCTGAGAGACTTGCGACTCTAACAGCTGATCTGCCTCTTCCTGAGACGGAACTTCCTAAAAAGAAGGGGAAAAAGAAATGGAAATGGTTATTGTTGATTTTTCCGATTCTTTTTGTTGGAGCAATCATCATGAACTTGGTGGAATCCAATCGGCCAATTAATGGGATCTATTATTTGTCGGTCGATAATATGGAGACAAAAACTGCCTCGCTTAATAAAGAGTCCTGGATCAAGATTGATGGAGATCATGTGATAGTGAAGGAGAAGGGCGAGGAGAAGACCTATCCTTTTGATCGAGAAGATATCGAGTTGACCGTTGATGGAAAGCAATATGATGGAATTTTACAATGGGGTTCTCTGTCGCTTTTCGAGCAGTCTGACTCTTCACATGATATTCGTACTTACGTGAGTCGGTACAGCCCGATGTATTCCGGATACGAAAAAGGAACGGTCAGAGTTGAAAAACATTAAAAAGTGCCAAACGATGAGAGCTAGAAGGTGGATTGAGGTGAAAAAATCAATAAATGGATTCAAGAAAATTGAGAAAATCGATCTTTAAAGCCAGTTTTGAAGAGAGTCTCAATCTCGAAGACGATGGGTTTGTAAAGTTACAGCAAGAGCAACATGATAAGACAGCAAAATTTTTTAAGAATGGGCATGCTTCCCTTTGGTTTCGAATTCGAAGTTTGATTTTATCCCTTATTTTTCCTATCGGTTTTAACTTCTTTGTGCTGATTGTATCAATGGAATTTCATGAAAGTAAGACGTTAACTCTTCCAATAGCCAGGCGTGAGTCCTTAACAGTAAATGCGTTTTTAATCTTACTTCTCATTTGGCTTTCCTTCGTTGTGATTGGAAAGTGGTTGAAACGAGCTTACCTGTTACCATATCGCTATCAGTTTCACGTTTTTACATTTATGGTTTGGTTCATATTGGAAATAGATCTAGTTGTTTTTGACATTTTATTGGCCAATCTATCTACTGCGGAAATCATTGCCATTTATGGAATCATGATGATAGCAACATACATGCTGTTTACAATTGCGTTAGCAGGATTAAGAAAACTTATGTATGCAGAGGCTTCGGAAGATACATTCCTTAATAAGATTGCAAAAATGATTTCTCTTTATGGGATGGCTATTTTAGGAATAGGGATCATTATCAAGCATATTTTGGGAATCTTTTCATTAGATGTTTCAACTTCCATCAAGGCATTTGGCTTTTTATTGCTGTGGATCTTTTGTAATATAGTAGTGGTTGCTGTCAGTGCTTTTATAGGTTTACCATACTTCCTGCAAGCCTACTACAAATGGAAATATCATGAAGAATACCGAGAATGGGAAGGTAAGTCAGTCGAAGAGTGGTATGGCAAGAAGTACTTAAAGAAACATAAGGAGTTGTTGAAAAATGGATAAACATTTTAACGAGATGTCGTTTGATGAATTGAAATGCTACCGTAGGGAAGGTCTATGGAGATCTTTGGGACTATTGCTGGTCATTATTTTAGTGATTGTGGGAATGGTCTTGATGGAAGTGAATCATGTTTCTCCGTCCAATCAGAATCGTTTTCGGGTGATTGGGTTGACAACGGTCATTGCGCTCTTTGGCTACCTGATGCCTTTGATGGCAGCAAATCGCGTGATGCGAGACCATCCAGATTGGGTCAAGAAATCAGGGATTCGAGCGAAAATTCCCTTGCCGATGGCTTGGCATGTCAAAAGACTTTGCGTCCTTGGAGCGAGTCTATTGGTGATTGGAGTAGGATTTGCCTCGCTATACAAACCACAAGTTCAGCAGACAAATTTACAAGATCAAATTGATATGATTCAAACGGATCATGACTTGGAAAGAGAACAAAAAGTCGACCAAGTTCTTGATACTATCACACCGAATGATAAAAAATCTAAGTAAGATCCATTTTACATTAGGTACATGTCATCAGGAAGCTTTCATGATCGACAGGTTCTTTTTATTTTGTTATGAGACAATCAATGATAGATTGGAGAGACTTATGACGACTGTTTTAGATGTAATGGAAAAATTTTACGCTGATCACGAGGTGAAACCCTATATTTCGCCTGAGAGAGATTTAGTAGCTTGGTTGTTGGATCCAAAGCCTGTTTCTAAACGAAACATGGAGTTGCTCCAAGATGGCTTGCTTGCGGGGGATATCATTCTCTTGTGGCGGATCCATTTTGGAACATTTACGACGGAGACTTGGTTTCCCAAGTACTTCGAATACACTTATGGGATTCATGCGCCGGAACATTTGAAGGTTTTGGTAGATAAGGGGTATGCCTATATCGAATCCGCTTTTGATTCGCTGGACCATATCAATGCGACCATGAAAAAAGCCATTCTTAAAAAGATGGGAGTCGCGGGCTTGTCCAAAATGAAAGCAACCGATTTGAACCAAGCTTTGGCTGACCATTTTACGGAGGAAGAACTGGCGGAGCAGTTCACAATTCGGGGTTATCAGTTGACGGACAAAGGAAAGCAAGCGCTGAAAGACTATCAAGCCATCATTGACCGTCACCCCAAGAAAAATCTATAAGTAACAGTACCCACTCGGTGCTGTTTTTTACTTTATTCTGAAAAATTGAGGAAATGATTTTACTAGAGAACTGGCTTAGAAATGTGATATAATAAAGGTTATGGCAAACAATAATCAATCAAAAAAAACACGGTCGACGAGACGACTGTCCAAAGCAGAATTAGAAAGAAAAAAAGCAATTCATCGCATGATTGCGACCATTCTCATTAGTCTGGTCTTAATTTTTGCGGCCTTGAAATTGGGAGCAGTAGGGGTCTTGGCCTACAACTTGATCCGACTGTTTGTTGGGAGTTTGGCTTATTTGGCTATTTTAGCGACCTTTTTCTACCTTTATGCCTTTAAATGGCTGGACAAACACGAAGGGGTTATTTCAGGATTCCTAAGCTTCTTTGCTGGGGTTCTCTTGATGTTTCAGGCCTTCTTTGTATCCTCCCTTCATTTAGACAATAATGGGATCAAGGTCACCTTTTCAAGAATCATGGCAGACCTGATTCATCTGCGAGTGGAGAGCTTTGCCGGTGGTGGTATGATCGGTGCCCTTCTTTATGCTCCGATTTCCTTCCTCTTTTCAAATATTGGCTCTTATTTTATTGGCCTTCTCTTTATTGGATTGGGGATTCTCTTGATGAGTCCCTACTCCATCTATGATTTGTTTGAAAAGGGATCGGAAGCCTTCCACGCTTCTATGGAAAAACGCAAAGAACGTCGCGAGCAGAAATTCCTTGAAAAAGAAGCGAGAGCTGCCGAGGAAGCTGCTGCAGCTGAACAAGAGCAAGAAGAAGCAAGTGCAGTTCTTCCAACTCCCCTTTCAATGGAAGGGCATCCTGTAGACCCTGAAACGGGAGAGGTGCTGGCGGCGGAAGAGCCGTTCACAGAGACCTTCCCAGAAGCCGAAATTTTCGCACCAGCAACACCAGAGATCTACCTGCCAGATGAAGAATGGCCTGAAGAGCCTGAAGCATACGAAGAGCTTCCGGAAGCCGAAGAATTCGAGGACGATGGGGAAGAAGTTCAAGTGGATTTCACACCTAAGGAACTCCTCCAGTACAAGCTTCCAACCATTGATCTCTTCGCACCTGACAAGCCGAAAAATCAATCCAAAGAGAAAAATATCGTTCGCCAGAACATCCGTATTTTGGAAGAGACCTTTGCAAGCTTCAATATCAAGGCGACAGTGGAGCGGGCGGAAATCGGTCCTTCTGTTACCAAATATGAAGTCAAGCCAGCTGTCGGTGTGCGTGTCAACCGCATTTCCAACCTAGCAGATGATTTGGCCTTGGCCCTAGCTGCCAAGGATGTGCGGATTGAAGCACCGATTCCAGGGAAGTCTCTGGTCGGGATTGAAGTGCCCAACTCAGAGATTGCGACCGTTTCCTTCCGTGAATTGTGGGAGCAGTCCAAAACAGATCCAGCTAAACTCCTTGAGATTCCTCTTGGGAAGGCTGTAGATGGTTCAGCTCGGACCTTTGATTTGGCTCGGATGCCCCACCTCTTGGTAGCGGGGTCTACCGGATCTGGTAAGTCAGTAGCGGTCAATGGCATTATTTCGAGTATCTTGATGAAGGCCCGTCCGGACGAAGTTAAGTTTATGATGGTCGATCCAAAGATGGTGGAGCTTTCTGTCTACAATGATATTCCTCATCTATTGATTCCAGTGGTGACCAACCCACGCAAGGCTAGTCGAGCCCTGCAGAAGGTCGTTGATGAGATGGAAAATCGCTATGAGCTCTTCTCGAAAGTGGGTGCTCGTAATATTGCTGGCTTTAATGCCAAGGTGGCTGAGTACAATGCCCAGTCTGAGATGAAGCAAGTGCCCCTTCCATTGATCGTGGTCATTGTTGATGAGTTGGCAGACTTGATGATGGTCGCAAGTAAAGAAGTGGAAGATGCTATTATTCGCCTTGGACAGAAGGCGCGTGCAGCGGGGATCCACATGATCCTTGCAACCCAACGGCCATCGGTTGACGTTATCTCAGGTTTGATCAAGGCCAATGTGCCTTCCCGTGTTGCTTTTGCGGTATCATCTGGAACCGACTCACGGACCATCTTGGATGAAAATGGCGCAGAGAAATTGCTGGGTCGCGGAGACATGCTCTTTAAACCGATTGATGAAAATCATCCGATCCGTCTACAAGGATCCTTTATCTCAGATGACGATGTGGAGCGGATTGTCAACTTTGTCAAGGAGCAGGCAGAAGCCGATTATGATGATGCCTTTGATCCAGGAGAAGTATCGGAGTCAGACTTTGATGGAGGTATGGGTGGCTCAGACGAGGGTGATCCTCTCTTTGAAGAGGCCAAAGCGCTCGTTATTGAGACCCAAAAAGCCAGTGCTTCGATGATCCAGCGCCGCTTATCGGTTGGTTTTAACCGGGCGACTCGCCTCATGGAAGAGTTGGAAGCAGCGGGTGTGATTGGACCAGCTGAAGGGACCAAACCTCGAAAAGTATTGCAACAATCATAAGGATAGGGAAAAAGGGCATATGTCCCACTCCCTTTTCTTTTTATAGAAAATAGAAAGTAGGACCAGATGAAGTTAGACACGATTCATCATATTGCCATCATTGGACGGGATCGCGACGCTATGCTGCATTTTTATGTGGACCAGTTGGGCTTTGCGATTGTCAGTGAGTATGACCGTCCCGAACGCGGAGATATCTTGATCAATCTCCGCCAGGGGCAGCTGACTTTAGAACTCTTTATCAAACCGACGGCCCCAGAACGGCCTAAGCTCCCCTTGCCCGAGCATGCGGGACTGCGTCATCTGGCCTTTCAAGTGGACGATGTAGAGACCTATCTAGCCAGATTGGATCAGCTAGGTATAGAGAATACAGGCCTTCGCTATGATGATTTTGATGGCAAGAAGATGGCATTTTTCTTCGATCCAGAAGGATTGCCCTTGGAAATACATGAGTGAGGAAAGCAATGGTTAGATTAGAAGGACTCAGTCAGGAAGAAGTAGCGAAAAAGATCCAAGAGGGCAAGCAAAATAAGGTCACGATTAAGACAGAAAAAAGTATTGGGCAGATCATTCGAGACAATGTCTTTACCTACTTTAATCTGATTTTCCTGGTCTTAGCGGTCTTGCTGGTAGCAGTGAAGTCTTGGAACAATCTCTTGTTTGTCCCGGTCGTCGTGGTCAACTCCTTAGTTGGAATTGTGCAGGAAGTCCGCTCTAGACGGATCTTGCGTCAGATGCAATTTCTGCATATGAGTGAGGCGATCGTTCTTCGCGAAGGAAAAGAAGTCGCTCTACCGATCGATCAGCTGGTGGAGGGCGATCTGGTTCGCTTTCAAGCTGGAGATCAAATCTATGCGGATGGGGTCTTGCTGGAAGGCGAGCTAAAAGTCGATGAGTCGCAATTGACAGGTGAAGCCGATGAGGTCAAAAAAGGAGCGCAAGACGCACTCATGTCAGGTAGCTTTGTGATCGCTGGCCAAGGTTTAGCGCGATTGGAAAAAGTGGGGAACGACTCCTACATAAACCAATTGAGCCTGGAAGCCAAGCAGGTCAAGTCTCATGAGGAGTCCGACATGGTTCATGCGGTCAATCGTATTGTGGGGATCATTGGTCTCCTTATCATTCCGCTAGGCTCGCTCCTTTTTCTTCGCAGCTATGTCAGCCTAGGCGATAGCCTCAAGCTCAGTGTGACTTCAACAGTCGGAGCCTTGATCGGGATGATTCCAGAAGGCTTGTATCTCTTGATGACCTTGGCACTGGCTCTGGGTGCTGTCAGATTGGCCAAGGAAAAGGTTCTGCTCAATAGCATGAAGGGGATTGAGACCTTATCGCGCGTGGATGTCCTTTGTGTCGATAAGACGGGGACCATTACAGAGCCGGGTATGGAAGTGACAGAGATTCGTCCAGTTAAAGATGCTCAAGACTTGGAAGCTCTAGCTCAGTATGTAGAAGCTAGTATGGATCAAAACGATACCATGGATGCCATCCGAAAATTTCACAAGACACCAGTCAGCCAGCCTTGGAAGGCTAAAGACATTCAGCCCTTTACGTCTAAGAAAAAGTATGGAGCCATTGCCTTTGAATCTGGGATCTATGTATTGGGGGCTCCAGAATTTGTCTTACGAGAGGGCTTCTCTGAGCTTGAAGAGGAGATTGCTCCTGCTACTCAGGCAGGCAATCGGGTCTTGGCTTTTGGGAAATATAAGGGAGGAAACCTGGGAGAGACTTTAGAGGCTCCTGTAGACTTGGTGGCCTGGATTATTCTCTCCAATCCTTTGAGAAAAAATGCCAAAGAAACCTTTGCCTACTTCAAACAACAAGGAGTGACCATTAAGGTTATTTCAGGGGACAACCCAGCTACAGTTTCTGCCATCGCGCAAAAAGCAGGCATTAAAGGAGCAGAAGATCTAATCGATACCAGAACCTTACTGACGGAAGAAGACTTGCACCGGGCGGCGAGCCAGTATACGGTTTTTGGTCGGGTGACACCAGAGCAAAAGAAAAGCCTTGTAGAAGGATTGCAGGCAAAGGGGCATAAAGTCGCCATGACTGGAGATGGCGTCAACGATATTCTGGCCCTCAAAACAGCGGATTGTAGTATTGCGATGGAATCTGGAAATGATGCGACCAAGAAGATGGCGCAAGTGGTTTTACTGGATTCTGACTTTGGGAAGATGCCGTCTATCGTGGCAGAAGGTCGGCGAGTGGTCAATAATATTCAACGATCAGCCAGTCTCTTTTTGATCAAGAATATCTTTTCTATTTTGTTGGCTATCTCAGTGACGCTCTTAGCCTTTACTTATCCCATCATGCCGTCGCAGATGTCTTTGATAAGTGGTTTTACGATTGGGATTCCAGGATTCTTTCTAGCGCTTGAGCCCAATAGCGAGCGCATCAAAGGGCGCTTTATCGAAACGGTCTTTAAAAATGCGCTACCTGCTGCCTTGACGGATTTTATACTGATCTTCAGTCTGGTTTTGCTCTCTTCAGCATTTGGCATGAGGTCGGAAGAGCTCTCAAGTGCAGCCATCTGCTTGATGGCCTTCGTCGGCTTTACCATCATCTATCAAGAATCCCAGCCTCTCAATCACTACAAGAGACTGGTTCTTCTAGGAAATATCCTAGCCTTCTTGGTTTCAAGCAGTATCCTAGGGAAATTCTTTAACATGAGCCCCTTGAGGATTCAAACGCTGGTCATCTGTGCCATCATGGCAGTTCTTGCTCTCTTCTTGATTCAAGTATTCAAGAAACTAGTGGGCTGGTTCTTTCATCGGAAGAAATAAAAAAGAGAGTGGGACAGAAATCGGTAATTCGTTAGAATTCGATTTCGTCGTCCCACCTCCGCA
>OODN01000518.1_pt1 | contig 21721 bp, 16 predicted proteins | sample 1671651 | NCBI WGS metagenome assembly OODN01 (sample SAMN06348178, study PRJEB24527) | human gut metagenome | biome: human gut; feature: ankylosing spondylitis patient; material: feces | host: Homo sapiens | place: China | collected 2015-10 | reverse complement strand
CTAGTATTAAAGATGTGCGTTAGCTGATTGAGTGAAGTTGTATCACGTGAGATAAGGAAAAATATTTCAGTAAGTTGACGTTGATTCTTTGCTAATTTGCTAAACTGCGGAAAACTATCAAAAAAACTGGCGAAATCTGTTACGGTTTCGTCTTTTTTATATTTTCCAGCCAATTGTTGGCGAGTTTCATCAGGAAGAAGATAACCAATGCCACGAATATTCTCAATTTCATATAATCCCTCCGCATCAAGCTCTTTATTGACGTGTTTGATGACATAGAAAATACTGCGACGTGAAAGATGCAGCTTATTTTCAAGAGTTTTTAAAGAAACAACAGACGGCGAATTTAAAAGCTCAAGTAACATTTCGTTTCCGTGTCTAACATGGCTAAACTCTATCAATGCTATTCCTCCGAACATAATTTAATTATCTAGTTCATTTTTTGCACAAATTCAAGTTACATTATTGCACTTGTGAGAAGATTGTCAATTCAATATTATGAAACCGTAAACAAAAGGAAATGAGGTGATCAGGTGGCATTGGATCTGTTAAATAAACAAACCGTTCAAGTTGTAGATGGTAGTAATCTAAGTTGGCAAGATGCAATTCGTAAAGCATCACAACCATTAATCGATAATGGGACGGTTGGTAATGACTATGTTGATTCAATGATTGACGTCGTTGAAGAAAAAGGGCCATATATCAACATCGGACCCAATATTGCACTTGCGCATGCAAGACCGAGTTCTAGTTGCAAAAAAATAGGTTTAGCTTTAATGAAAACAAATCATGTAGTTAACCTAACTGATGACAAACATCCAGTTACGTTATGGTTCGTTTTGGCAGCAACTGATAGCAACAGTCACTTAGGAGTTATTCAAAAGCTTTCTGAAGTTTTGATGAATGGTGAAAACGTGCAACGGTTATTGAGAGCAACGACGGTTGATGAGATATTGGGAGTTTTTAAATAGCTGAAAGGGGAAAATATCATGAAGTTTGAAGCATTATGCCAAAGTGGCTTGGGCAGTAGTTTTATGGTTCAGATGAACATTCAAAATCTGCTAAAGCAAGAAAATGTTAAGGAAGATATTCAAGTAGATCATTCTGATATCGGTAGTGCAACGCCTGACCAAGCTGATTACTTTTTCTTAGATCCTACCCTTGAAACCTCTGCAGGTAATCTTCCAAAAGATCGACTGATTATCTTGAACAGTTTGGTTGATCCAAATGAGCTTAAAGAAAAGGTTAATGCGATTTTGGACAAGGAAGGAATCGAGCATAGCTAAAGACAGGTTTAGTGGCTCACCGATTTAGTTTTTAAAAATATGTAGTTAAGCAATTATTCAATAAATGAGCCGCTTTGAAGATAGAACGGAGGAAATGACTATGAATGGAATATTGAATCTATTTGTCAGTATCGTTCAAAGTCCTGCCATGTTGGTTGGTTTACTTGCGGTATTGGGACTAATTTTACAGAAGAAAAAGGCTACTGAAGTTATTCAAGGCGGGATTAAGACTTTTGTTGGCTTCTTAGTACTTACAGGTGGTGCAGGAATTTTAAGTAATGCTTTGACACCTTTTGCCAAAATGTTTAAGTTTGCTTTACACGTACAAGGGGTTGTACCAAGTAACGAAGCAGTGGTTGCCATTGCTTTAGTTAAGTATGGTTCTGTTACTGCTTTAATTATGTTGGTTGGTATGATTGTCAACATTTTATTAGCTCGTTTTACAAAATTTAAGTATATCTTCTTGACTGGTCAAGCAATGCTTTACGTTTCATGTCTTGCTGCTGTTATCTTGGTTAGTGCAGGTATGGGATCAGGTTGGCAAACGATCCTGCTTGGTGGTCTGTTTGAAGGTACTTTGCTGACGGTTACCCCAGCATTGTGTCAACCATTCATGCGGAAGATTACTGGTGGTGACTCAGTTGCTATGGGTCACACCGGTAACATTGGCTATGCGATTGCTGGTTGGTGTGGGAAGCTCTTTGGTAATCCCAAGCACAGTACTGAAGACATTGAATTCCCAAAGGCTTTAGGATTCTTGCGTGACTCAACCGTTTCTATCACTTTGCTGATGGGGATCGTGTACATTGTTTTGGCAATCGTTGCTGGTCCACATTTCGTTGAAACCAAATTGAGTGCCGGTACGAATTACATCATTTACGCCTTTATTCAAGCTGGTACCTTTGCAGCTGGGTTCGCGGTTGTTCTGCAAGGTGTTCGTCTGATCTTGGCTGAAATCGTTCCTGCCTTCCAAGGTATCGCCATGAAGCTGGTTCCAAATTCAAAGCCTGCTTTGGACGTTCCGATCATCTTCCCATATGCACCAAATGCCGTTCTGCTTGGTTTCTTTGTAAGTTTCCTTGTAGGTACTATTTCAATGTTCATCATGGTTGGCATGCACACTACGGTTATCATTCCAGGTGTTGTTGGTCACTTCTTCTGCGGTGCTGCAGCTGCTATTTATGGTAATGCATTTGGTGGTCGTCGTGGTGCGGTTATTGGTTCTGCTGTAAACGGATTACTGATTAGCTGGTTACCACTTTACATCCTGCCGGTTCTTGGTGATCTTAAGATGGCAGCTTCAACGTTTGCAGATACTGATTATCTGATTCCAGGGATTCTGCTTGGTAAGTTAGGGTCATTTGGTTCTGTTGCTCTGACTTGTGGGATTATCGGCTTTACTGTTGCCGTTATCTTGGTCAGTGCATTGATGAAGTCGCCAAAGCAAGCTGAAAACAAATAGTGATTAAGTGTTAATACCAATTTTGATAGCTACTTGGCTCCAGCATTGGCGCTGGGTAGCTATTTTTTTACCCAAAATGGAGGATAATCATGGAAAAACAAGAAATTCAAGCAGTTAATGCATTGCGATTTTTAAGTGTTGATATGATCCAAAAAGCCAATAGTGGGCACCCGGGTGTAGCCATTGGTGCAGCCTCAATGGCGTATGCATTATGGGAAAAGGTCATGAACTTTAATCCAAATGACGAAAAATGGCTGAACCGAGATCGCTTTGTTCTGTCAGCTGGACACGGATCCTCATTGCTTTATAGCCTACTCTACTTCAACAAATTCGGTCTAACGATTGATGACATAAAGCAGTTCCGCCAGTTGGGTTCTAAAACTCCGGGGCATCCGGAATATGGATGGACGGCTGGGGTAGATGCAACTACTGGTCCATTGTCTCAAGGTCTTGCAATGTCAGTCGGTATGGCTTTGGCTGAAAAACACCTAGCAGCTGTTTACAATAAACCAGGTTATAACGTAATTGATCACTATACGTTTAGCTTAGTTGGTGATGGTGACCTAATGGAGGGGTTGAGTGAAGAGTCGCTTAATATTGCTGGTGACAAAGGACTAAACAAGCTGATTGTACTTTATGATTCAAATGATGTTTCTTTGGACGGTCCACTCAGTTTGAGTACGAATGAAAACGTTAAGGCACGTGTAGAAGCAGCTGGTTGGGACTACAGTCGAGTTGAGAACGGTAATACTGATGTTGACGCAATAGTTGATGCTATCAATGCTGCTAAGAAGACTGATAAACCATCCTTGATTGAAATTAAGACTACGATTGGCTACGGAGCTCCTGGTGCCGGCACCCATAGTGTACATGGGGCTCCGCTTGGTGAAGATGGTGTTCAGAAAATGCGAGATTTCTATGGCTGGAAGCTTGCACCTTTTGAATTTAATGATGAGATTCATAAATACTTTGATGAAGCAGTGGAAGCAAAGAAGCCAAGCTATGACGCATGGCAAAAAATGTTTGCTGAGTACCAAAAAGAGTATCCGGAAAACGCAACTCGGCTTAAGACAAGCAAACTTAATATGGATAACATTACAACCAGTTACAAACCAGGTGATGAGGTAGCTACGCGAGTCGCCAGTTCTGAGATTTTACAAGAAGTGGCTGAGCATAATCCGCAGTTCTGGGGCGGTGCTGCTGACCTAGCCTCATCTAATAAAACCTATCTTGCAGATGATGGCGACTTTACCAAGGAAAATCCAACTGGGAGAAATGTGTTCTTTGGTGTTCGAGAATTCGGCATGGCTGCGGCGGTTAATGGTATGAATCTGCATGGCGGGAATCGAGCTTATGGAAGCACGTTCTTTGTATTTACGGATTATCTCCGAGCAGCGGTTCGTTTGGCAGCTATTATGCATTGTCCATCTATTTTTATTGGATCACATGACTCGATTGCGGTTGGCGAGGATGGTCCAACTCATGAACCGATTGAACAGCTTTCCAGTTTTCGTGCGATGCCAGGTTTAAATTTGATTCGTCCAGCCGATGCTAATGAAACCTTAGCTGCTTGGAAATTGATTGGTAAAACGACTGATCGGCCAACGATGCTTGTTACATCACGACAAAAGTTACCTGTTTTAGCAGAAACAATTAATGCCCCAGTTGAAAAGGGTGCATACATTGTATCTAAGGAAAAAGGGGACAAGCTAGATGGGATCTTAATTGCAGCGGGTTCTGAAGTCTCTTTGGCATTACAAGCACAAAAACTTCTTAAAGAGAAAGGCAAGGACGTTCGAGTAGTATCAATGCCATGCATGAATCTATTTAAAGAGCAAGATGATCAATATAAAGAATCGATTTTGCCAAAAAACATTGAAAAACGAATGGCTATTGAAATGGGCGCGAGTCAAAGCTGGTATGAATTCACTGGCCTGCACGGTAAGGTAATGGGAATCGACCGCTTTGGAGCCAGTGGTAAGGGCCCTAAGGTAATTGAGGAATACGGGTTCACTCCAGAACACGTTGCTGAAGAATTTATGGAACTATAGGTGAGGCGGTGATGCGTTGGCAGACTAAACTATAAAACTTAAAATTGTACCTAAAAATCCAGACATCCCTCTATTTGTTATAAATTTAATCCATTTCGAAGAGACTGGAGCCAATCCAGCCTCTTTTTGTTTAGTCGAACAACGTCACCAATAGATATAAGAAATGAGAGGATAATATTATGTCACAAATCATTAAAGGCATTGCAGCCAGTGATGGGATCGGGATTGCCAAGGCATACCTGCTGATCGATCCGGACCTTAGTTTTGAAAAGAAGAAAATCGATGACCCAGCCGCCGAATATGATCGGGTAGAAAAAGCCTTCAGCGCTTCGATTGCCGATCTGGCCACCATCAAGCAAAACGCCAAGAGCCGCTTGAGTGATGAGGAGCTGGAAGTCTTTGACGCCCACATTGCCATCTTGTCCGACCCGGAAATGAAGAGTCAGATCAAAGATGAAATTGAAAGTCAGCACGTTTCCGCCGAAGAAGCCATGACGGATGTGACGACTAATTTTGCCAACGTCCTGGCCGCTATGACCGACAACAAGTACATGCAGGAACGGGCCGCTGACGTTAAAGACGTTGCTAAGCGGGCACTGAGTCATCTGTTGGGCAAACAGCTGCCAGACATCGCCTCCATCAGCGAGCCGGTCGTAATCATTGCCAAGGAGATCACCCCATCCGATACCTCGCAGATGGATGCCAAATTCGTCAAGGGGCTGGCAACCGATCTGGGCGGCCGGACCAGTCACGCGGCCATCATGGCACGGACGCTGCGGATTCCAGCCGTGGTAGGCTCCGAAAACGTTACGAGTTCGGTTAAGAGTGGCGACATGGTAATCGTTGACGGTCTGCACGGCAACATCATCATTGATCCAAGCCAGGCTGAGATCGATGAGTACCAAAAGAAGGCCACGGCATTTGAAAAAGAGCGTGCCGAATGGGCCAAATTAGTGGACGCCCCATCCGTTTCAAAAGACGGCAAGCACTTTGAGATCGCGGCCAACATTGGGACTCCCGATGACGTGGCGGATGCCGTTAAGCAAGGTGCCGATGGGGTCGGTCTGTTCCGGTCCGAATTCCTGTACATGAGCAGTGACCATCTCCCAACCGAAGACGAGCAGTTTGAAGCCTACAAGAAGGCCGTTGTTGGCATGAAGGGCAAGCCGGTTGTCGTGCGGACGCTGGATATCGGTGGTGACAAGCCGTTGGACTACCTGCCGCTGCCAGAGGAAATGAATCCGTTCCTGGGCTATCGGGCAATTCGAATCTGCTTGCACCGCCCAGACATCTTCAAGACGCAATTGCGGGCCTTGATTCGGGCTTCCGAGTTCGGTCCGGTTGAGATCATGTTCCCAATGATCGCCACGCTGGCTGAACTGCGTCAGGCTAAGGCAATCTACCAGGAATGCAAGGATGAGCTGCAAAAGGATCACCCGGGTCTAGGCGACAACGTCAAGATCGGAATGATGATCGAAGTGCCATTGGCGGCATTGTATGCCGATCAATTGGCTAAGGAAGTCGACTTCTTCAGTATCGGGACCAATGACCTGATTCAGTACTGCTTTGCGGCCGACCGAGGCAATGACGCGGTTTCCTATCTGTATCAGCCGCTCAACCCAGCCTTTTTGCGGCTGATCAAGCACGTGATTGATGCTGCTCACGCCAACAATACCAAGGCAGCGATGTGTGGCGAAATGGCCGGTGATCAGCTGGCCATGCCACTGCTGCTGGGCATGGGGCTGGACGAGTATTCCATGAGTGCTAGCTCGATTCTGCGGACGCGGAGCATGATGAAGAATCTGGATACCAAGGAATGTGCCAAGTGGGCCAACGATGCCATCAACCTGTGCTACACGGCCGATGAAGTAGAAAAGATGGTTAAGACACGGCTCGGAATGAACTGATCATCGTTAAATTAAATTGAAAATATATCGCTAAAATCATTAGGCAGCCAGTCTTTGTAAGCTGATACAGGGACTGGCTGCCTATTTTGGTATAAAAAAGCACCGTTTTGGCATGTGCCGAAAACAGTGCAGTTATGATTAAATGTTCAACAAATTAGTCGGCTGATGAAGCAAAAAGTCACCGTCCATGATCTTTTCAGGGGTAGCGGCGCCATATAGTGCTGCGGCAAATTTAACCCCAGCGGCGTGTGCGGCCTTTTCATCATTTATCGTATCACCAACATAGACGGCAGTTTCAGGTGCGGCATGCATTTGATCTAATGCTGCCAAAACCGGCTCTGGGTCAGGTTTATGGCGATCGGTATCATTGGAGGTGATGACAATGTCAAACAGCTTGGCAAAGGCAAATAGATTGGCAAAATGATGATCGTACTCATCACGCAGTTTGGAAGTGGCAATTGCGATTTGAATGTCGGGACTTTGCGACAATTTTAGCAAAGTTTCTGGAATGCCATCAAAAACCTGGATACGATCCTCTCGTTGATAAGCCAGCTTAAACCATTCCTGTTGCATTTGGCGACGCAATTTGTCATCGGCTACGCCAGCAATTTTTAAGGCATCCATCCCGGTAATACCAAACAGATCATGCTTTTTTTGCTCAACATCGGCCGGATCAGTATGGTAGCCGTGCTTCTCTAAGATTTCGATCATTGCCGGCATGTACATGTCAATCGTATTGATCAAGGTGCCATCAATGTCGAAAATATAGTTCTTAATCATAAAATCCTCCTGTGTACGGATCATACCCTCAACGTTTCAATTGTACCGCAAAACTGAAATGAAGCCATTAGGATGATAATTTTATAGGTAATTTTCATGCAAGGTGTTAAAAGGCTTGATTTCAATCAGACCGAACGAGTGTGGGTGAATGGTAGTTTTAAACTTTAACATGCCATTATCGTTAATTAATAATCTACGTTTTCTTTTTGGATGATTCACCGCATTAATCCAGTCTGCATCTTCATTGCTCATGATATCGTTAACAACTAAATCATTTAGTAATGAAAGTGGATTTCCGTGATTCTCATCAACATAATAAGAAGTTGCGGTCATTGATTGAGTGGACTCAATATTAATCTGCAGATTCAAAATATTGGCTGATTGATACAGATTTTGGAGATTAAAAGATGAAACCAGTGCTTCATCTTGGTTGAAGTATTTAGCCTCCAAATCAGTAGGGTTAAAAAAGAGGATACAATAGTGATCTTTTTCAATTTGATAGGCAACGTAATGCAAACCAGAAGCAACAATAGCATTAGAGGCAAATTGTTGAAAATAAAGGGCAAAGCAACTAGGTTTAAAGAATCCATCACGAGAAACGATGGCATTGCCACCCCACATTGGTCCGTGGGTGTCGATAAATGCCGACGAATAATCAGAAAAAGCATAGATATAAAGTTCATCGCAATGTAGAGTGGTTTGAAGCAAGAATTGAAGCAATAGAGCGCCTTTTTCCAAAGAATCATTAAAGGTATTACGATCCGATATGCTTAATGAAAAGGATGAAATTAAAAATGGAAGATGTTTCTTTCCACTGGTACTTCTAGTCTTCTGGACTATTGAATTACATTTTTGAATCGATTGCGCTAAGGAAGAAAAAGTTTCTTTAAAACTATTGATATTGTTATTAGAAAAATCAGGTATAAGATCACAGGTTATAAAATCTAAGGGAAGCTTTGGTAAATAATTTTGGCAAAAAATGTAAAATTGATTGGAATCATGTGGAATAACGAAACTGCCAGCGCCAACTTTTACTTTTGGCAAGATTTTTTTGATTAGTTGATATACCTTTTGATAAAAAGCAGAGAACTGTTTGGGAGAATTGGTGGCAACTGGATCATACCAGAATAAGAATCGCCATTTGCTGATAGTAGAAGTAGGATATAGATTCTTAATAAAGGTTAGCAACTGGGTTAATCGATGATGGACAAAATCATCAGAAGATATCTGAGGCATTTTATTGATAACTATGGTTTGATTGTTGCTCTTAATATAGCGTGGCTTGATGGATAACTGAATAAGCGGTTCTAGTTGATGACTGGCAATAAAATCAAAGGCAGCTTTAATAAAAGTCAGATCATCAAAATTTTGCAATGAGCTGCCAATAACATTATCGGGAAAAAAGAAGCCGTTAACGACGATTCGCCTAGTGTTAAGCTTATGAAGGGTACGTAACAGCTGTTGTTGAAAATTGTAGTTGGCTAGCTGACTGATACTGCCAACCACGATGCCGATTGGATATTTGCGATGATATTTAAGATTTGTAAAACCAGTAATTTGGATAGTTTCATCCAGATTGCTAGCTTTTTTGATTTCAAGATGCTGACGAAAATAGCTGGGTGACATCTGGTATCGTTTGTGAAAAGTTTGACTGAAGACGCTATTGGAAGAAAACCCAGACTGTAAAGCAACTTCAGCAATTGGTAATTCCGTATTACGCAAAAGGTTGACGGCTTCTTCTAAACGTATGTCAATCAAATATTGAGAAAATGACCGGCCAGTCGCATTTTGAATCATCTCAGAAACACGGTTTTTAGAAATATAAAACGTCGCTGCTAGATCATTTAAGGTAAGGCTGTCGGTAAAATTTGATTGGATATAGTGCAGAAGATTGCTTTCCGAAATAATCATAAAAAGCCCTCCTTGGATTTTAGTTTTTTTAAATATTTTGATGTCTATTACTAAAAAAATAAAACTTATCAATAAAGAAAGCGGATTCTTTATATCTTAACATAATAAACATCAAAGGAGGAATAAAACCTATGGATACGAACTTAACAAAAAATAAAACTGATATTTCCTATTCAATGCTGCGTAAGATTGGTTATGGGATGGGAGAAGCGGGTAGTCAGCTGTCGTGGACGCTGATTAGCTCATATCTAACAGTTTACTATTCAGATGTTGTTGGCTTAACGCCAATTATTATTTCGACTGTCATGTTGGTTGCACGTATTTTGACTGCCTTTTGGAACCCAGTCTTTGGGTCGATTGCCGAAAATACGCATACTAAATGGGGACGCTATCGACCTTATATCTTATTTGGGACTCCCTTTTTAGCTCTTTTTAGCTGTTTAATGTTTTTAAATATTAATGGCTCAACTACTCTAAAGGCAATCTGGTGTACGGTTACCTACTTGATCTGCAGCATTTTATATACGATGGTGAACGGTGCCGAAACATATATTCCAATGTCGATGACCACTGTAAATACGGAACGAGTATCACTGAATGCTGTTAAGGGTGTGGTTGCAAATGTTGCCAGTGTGATCATGAGTGCAGTAACGATGCCAATGTTGATTTTCTTTGGTGGTGGTAATTCTTCAACTTCCAAGAGTTATTTCATGGTAGCACTGATTTTTGCAGTTTTATCGGTGCCATGTTTCTACATCTGCTATTTCTCATCCAAAGAAGTTGTCAGTGGTGGATCACTAGCACAAAACGAAAAGCGTAACGTAATTGCTGAAATTTTCAAATCATTTTGGGAAACGATTAAAGATCGCGACTCAGGTATGCTGATTCTGGCGATGATTCTCTTTTTGACGGGAATTTTTGGTCGCTTAGGCGTGATGCTGTACTACTTCATCTACATCGTTCATAAGCCGATGCTGATGGCCAGCTTCTCAACGGCAATGATGCTGGGGATGCTGGTGGTAAATTTCTATACTCCATATTTATTGAATCATTTTGATAAAAAGTATGTTGGCGTATTGTCTTGTGTTTTAGAAATTATCTGCTGTGTCATTTTCTTTTTCTCAAAGAATTCTTTGGTTATTGTCGTAACTGGTTTCTTCTATGGGGCATTTAACATGGTTACGCTGGTATCGCAAGGGCTGGTTGGTGAAATCATTGATGATCGCTGGTTAAGAACCGGTGTCCGTGCAGATGGCGTAATTGGTTCCTCAATTGGTTTTGCGGCTCAGATCGGCAACACGATTGGTGGAGCGATTGGGATTGCAATTCTGGGTGCTGTTGGGTATGTGGCTCATGCTGATCTTTCTCAAGCAGTGCTTACGCGAATGAATGTCGTTATCAATCTTGGCCCAGCGCTCTGCTTTGCCTTGGCAATTATTCCTTTCATGATGATTCGAATGACCAATAAAAAAGGTCGTGAAAATGAGGCTAAAATCAAGGCAATGACTGAAAATAAACAATAGTTTAGGAGGAAAAATAATGCGTACCGTAAAGAATCCAATTATTCCAGGTTTTTATCCCGATCCATCAATTTGTAAGGCAGACGATGGTTATTATCTGGCCTGTTCCAGTTTTGAAATGTATCCTGGGATCCCGATCTTTTTTAGCACGAACCTTGTGGATTGGGAACAAATCGGCTATGCAATGACGAAAGAAAATGGGTTCCACGTTCGAGCCAATACCATGACTGGGGGTGTGATGGCGCCAACGATTCGCTATCATAATGGCACTTTTTATATCATTAATGCAAATTTCCAAGATAAGGGCAACTTTATCGTGAAAACCAATGATCCGCGTCAAGGCTGGTCAGATCCAATTTGGCTCGATGATATTCCTGGCATTGACGCGTCGTTGTTTTTTGATGATGATGATCAAGCTTACATTGTTGGAACTGGGAATGTCGTGCCAAATGGCGATCAAATGGAACGGGGCATTTATATCTGCAAATATGACATCGAAAAAATGCAGGTTGTCGGTGAGGCAGTGCCCATCTGGGATTCAGCTCTGCGGCATGCTTGGTCGCCAGAAGCACCTCATATGTATAAAATTGGCGACTACTATTACCTTATGATCTCAGAAGGGGGGACGGAACAGAATCATGCGGTAACGGTTGCTCGCAGTAAAGATCTTTTTTCATGGTTTGAGGGGAATCCGGCTAATCCTGTATTGACGAATCGCAATCTTGGCTATAACGATGTTAAGCTGACTAACATTGGTCATGCAGATCTAATACAAGGCGAGCATGATGACTGGTATGCAGTTTTTCTTGGCTCACGTACGGTTGGTGGTTTTTATAAGAATCTGGGTCGGGAAACGTTTATTTGTCCTGTAGAATGGCAGCATGGTTGGCCGTTCTTTACTCCTAAGACTGGTCGCGTCGAGAAAGAATACCAAATTCCAACGGATAAGTTTTCACTGAGCACTTTGCATCTGACAACTAATCATGTTTTTGATGGCTCGACTTTGCCACTGGAATTAGTTACCTGGGGGACGCCATATGGACGTATCTATCAAAATGAAGTAGATGGTCTAAAACTTTTCTGCAATAAGGAAAAGATTACGCCTAAATTGTACTGGGCTTTAGATCATAATCAAAACAGCCTTCAAGAACCGGGGATTAGTTTCGTCGGACGACGCCAAACCTCAATTGATTTTCAAGCCGAAACTAAATTTAGCTTCATTCCTCAGTTTGAAAATGAAAGTGCTGGTTTTGTAATTATGCAGGCAAACAATCATCAGTACCGAGTCGAGAAACGACTGGTTAATGGTGAAATGGTACTGCAACTGATTCTCACAACGACCTCAACAAATACCTATCCACATATGCCAGATTTTAAAGCTGTTTCCAATGACAAGATTTTATATCAGACTATGGTCAGCGATGAAGAACTTGTCTTAGGGCTTAAGGCAATTGGCCAGCATTACCAGTTCTATGTCAAGGATGATGCTGGAATACACGAACTAGGGGATGCCCAGGATGGTCGTTTGATCAATCCAGAAGAAGTTGGCTGCATGTCAGGGACCATTATGGGGATGTTTGCAACCGGTAATGGCCAAGATACTGATAATGCCGCAATTTTCAAACGTTTTGAATATCTACAGCTTAACTAAACACACAATCCATCACCCTAAGAATACTCCATAAAAGCTTATATGTAAGATAAATAAGATCCATCTAATATATAAAAATGACGTTATCCTAAGCCTTTGCAGAGTTTAGATAGCGTCATTTTTTAATATATTTTTATTTATTGGCACCAACAACGCCGAAACCGCCGTCCCAGCCAATCTGTTCGCTGGCAGCCAGAGTCATCTGTAGAAAGCCGGTTGCTTCCATCTCCCGAGCCCGCTTGAGCTTACCAGCATTTAATACTTGCAGTGCACTGGATGCCAATGCTGATTTAAAAGTTTCCTTAGCATCTTCATCATCGCCGGCAACCAGAACCGTTGTCGGCAGCTCGCCGATTTTGCCGCTCTGCAAAGTAGCCGCGAAATTAGTGTTGAAAGCCTTTAAAACCTTGCTTTCAGGCAGTAGCTTCTGCAGTTGATGCGCTGCTGAGCTGTCAGCTGGCACTACCAGTTCGTCAAAAGTTTCAAAATTCAATGGGTTAGTGATATCAACGACAATTTTACCAGCCAGCTTGGTTTGGTACTGCTTGGCAAGTGCTGCCAATGCTGGATATGGAACGGCCATAATTACGATGTCGCCGAGGCGTTCAGCAGTGTCTTTTGAGCTATAGTATTGAACGTCATTGCCAGCATCGGCAAAGTTTTTACCGATTGCTTGTCCCATGTTGCCTTTACCGAAAATTGTGATTTCCATTTTTTGTCCTCCTGGTTTTAAAAGCTGTTTTCTTATATCATTGTAGATTATAATAAGACTAAATCTTACTTTTAGTAAGTACCAACTTTTAAGTTCGCTACGCACCAATTGGTAAGAATTGTGAAATCCTTTGAATAAAGGAGGAATTAAATTTGACAAAAAAATTAGCTCAAGATGGCAGCTGTCCAGTCGCAACCACGCTTTCACTGTTGAATAGTCAGTGGAAGATTCTGATTATGCGAGAACTGCTGATGCATTCAAGCGAAAGATATAGTGAGCTGCAGCGCAACGTTGTTGGTATCAGTCAAAAGATGCTGACACAAAGTCTTCACGAGATGACGGCTGATGGAATCGTACAAAGGCAGGTCTTTCCCGAAGTACCGCCACACGTTGAATACAGCTTGACCAGTCTTGGACAAAGCATGGATCCGATCTTAAAAGCAATTCATAGTTGGGGAAATCAGTATCTGGCCAGTCATCCGGAAAAACGCAAGACGAATGAACAGCCGGAAACTGATTTTGCGCAAAAGCAACCATAATCAAAAAACGCTCTGCTTAAATCTTTAGGCAGAGCGTTTTGCTTATTTATTAAAAGTATCAGATTCGACTTCACGAATAAAATCAGCCAAATGCTTGTAGTAGACGTCAGGGTTGTCGATCATGTGGTGATGACCCCCATTTGGCGTAGTAACCAGTTTGGCATTTGGAATTTCTTTTTCCATGGTCTTGGCAGTGTCCAAAGGCATGGTTTCGTGGTCCCCAAACGTCAGCAGGGTTGGCACCTTGATGTTCTTTAATTGGTCGCGGAAGTGCCAGTCTTTGAGCTTGCCAGTAATCACGAACTCGTTATCGCCTTGGAAGACGTTGTAGACAGCCGTGCCGCCAAGATCCTTGACGTGGTAGAGCTTGGATGGCTGCTTACGGTCGACGAAGTTTTCGTTAAGAACCTGGACGTCGGCTTGGTAGCGATCGTTGTCGTAGTCGTTGTTCTTTTCGCATTCCTTCATAAAGGCAACTTCTTCAGCTGGCAGGACGTCTTCGCGAACCTTGTTGACATGAGCAACGTATTCATCGATTTCATCAACCATTGAGGAGATGATGGCGCCCTTCAAGTGTTGACCGTATTTAACGGCGTATTCTTGAACCAGCAGTCCGCCCCAGCTTTGACCAATCAAGTAGAAATTATCGATTCCCAACTTTTGCCGTACTTCTTCGACCTCATCCAAGAAGTACTCATAAGTCAGGTACTTGTCGGCAATCTTAGGATCGGAATAGTCTGGCTGATCAGAGTACAAAGAGCCTAATTGATCATACATGTGAACTTGAACGTTAAGGCCCTGCTTCTTTAATTGATCGGCAGCATCTTCCCAATATTCATGATTGCCGCCAGGGCCACCATGCAGCGCCAGCAGATGAATGTCGCCTTCGCCTTGCGTGTTGGTCCATAAATGATAACCGTTATCAAGGGTTAAAATCGTTGTACCTTGTTTCAAAATCGTCAACTCCCATTCTCTCAGATATAAACGCTAAATAAGTAGTTTAAAGACTATTTTACGTTTTTTATTAGATAACGTAAACCAAAAACACTGCCATTTTGGCAAATGTGACAGAAAATCTATCATAATTTTTCAAAATCAGGCAAAAACAGTGCCGAATTTTCAGTCATGATTTGATAATTGATTTTTTCGTTGCCACGCAGAGTCATTTCATAGTCGGTACCGCAGATCACCAGCCGCAATTGATGCCCCCTTAGCAGTCGATGGAAAACGGGCTGCAGCGATAAAGTGAGATCCACAAATTCATTCGGGTAGAGTGGCTCAGTGACGGCGGAATCGTGGGGATTTTGCAGATTGATATGACCATAGGAGATCACCTTGTAAGGCGTGGGCTCATTTTGCAGCTTGAATTCGCGCAGATCATCATATTTCCAGTGATAGCCCAGCGAAAGCCCATTACGGCTCAATAAGACGGGATTCTCAGTCAGACGCTTGGCCGATCCCTGGTCGATCAAAAAGACAGAGAGTAGGCCATGATCATTGTCACAAGCCGCTCTTAGTCTTACGGTTGGCGTTCCACGCAACAGATAGTCATCAGTCAGCGGCGCGGTCAGATAGCTGAGACTGAAGCGATTCTTCTCACTTAGCAGAGCCTTTTTCCAATGAGCGGGATGAGCGCACCAATCCTGGTAGATCTCTGTCTGCCATTGATAATCGGTAAAGTCGCGAGTTGGCGTTACCAATGGCTCTTTTTCACTCAGCTTTTGGTGAGCATTGAGATAGAATTTGGCACTGTGATCTTCATCCCAATTTTGATAGGCCGTCCAGGTTTCTGGTGAGGCATTGTCTTGAACCAATACGGCCGGCAGCAGGTCATCGGCATGATTGTCGATTTTCCAAAGCTTGTTGGAAAGCCAGAGATTCACCATGTCGGTAAAGTCCAGCGAGCGAAAGGCATTGATATAGATGTGCTGGCCTTGATGCAGGATCAGCTTGCTGTTGGCTGCATTTTTCTTCAGACCTTCATAAAGGGCTTTGACGTTGCTTGGCTTAACGTTGTCATCATTGAGCCCATGAACCATCATAACGCTGGCTTTGATTTGATCGATCTTTTTGCGATAATTGCGGCGATCCCAAAAATCATTGTAGTTGCCGGTTTTTCGATCCATTGCCAGATTCATCTGGGCCAGATAGCGATTATTGATTTTCTCAACCCGCCGATAGTCGCCAGGCCGCTTGGTACGGCTAAAGCATTCGGCTGCCAGCGTATCGGCATCTTCACCTTGAAAACCACCGGCTGCTCTGACCAGGCCATTTTCACGGTAATAGTCATACCAGCTTGAAATGGCGGCTTCACTAATGATGGCTTTAAGTCCCTTCACGCCAGTCGTGGCAACTGCTGTCGAAAGCGTTCCTAAGTAGGAGCGGCCGGTCATTGCTACATTGCCATTGCACCAATCTGCCTTGACAGCCAATCCGCTGGTGCGATCAGAAAAAGCCGTTCGGTCGCCGTGCAGCCACTCAACTACAGCCTGCATCGATTCAACCTGTTCCGGCGAGCCGCATGTCTGCAGACCATCAGAATCTCTAGTCCCAATTCCGGCACAATAGACGGAAGCAAAGCCGCGGGGCGCCAGATAGTCGTTTAACGTGTAGGCTGGCGTCTGACTAAAGGTTTCAGTGGCTTTTGATGATCCCTTAATCATCTGATGACGTGGATGGGCATTAAACGTTGGCTCAGCAGGCGCAATTTGACCTGGTTCTTTGCGACTCAATGCTTGATTGACATTATGGGTTGCTTTTACGCCCCATTCATCGTTGGTTCCTTGGTTGTATGGACTGGCGGTAAAGACGGCGGGGACTTTTAACCCTTGATTGGATTCAGCGGGCCGCATGATCTCGACTTTTACCAAATCGGCTTGATCGTTAAAATCGGTATCGACGTCGGTTTCAACATAAACGACCTCATAGATGAAATCGTGCGGATCAAAAACGGCGAGCGACTTGCCATTAAAAAAGATTGGCTTTTGATCAGCAGGCAGTTCGTGAGCCCATTTCAGCAAGCCTTGAGCCGTCAGCGCATCCAGCAGGGTTTGACCATTTTTGGTATGAGTGTTCAAAAGGTCATAGAACGCCGCAATCACGTCTGCGGTCGTCCATTGTTCAAAATGATGGTGCAAAAGCTGCATTTGATCCATCGACGCCAATGGATCAGTAATTGAAAAGTCAATTGCTGGTTCAAACTCTAACAGCTGTAGGCCGACAAGATAGAAAACCTGGTCATTAAGCGGCTGATTGCTTGCCAACCAGTCAGCCAGGCTCAGCTCAGGCGTTGCCAAGACGTCTTGGCGCCAACGCTTCAATGCCGGTTCAGAAGTGCAGCTGCAGTTGATTCTTTCCAACAGCGTCTGCCACATTTGATTAGGCGTAAGTGTGCTGCTCTCGCTTGCTTTTAGAAGATGAATGGTCTGGAGTTCATGGCATTGCTGCTCAAAAGGCAGACTCATCATGGCAAATTGATTGTTTTTCATTGGCAAAACCTCCCCAAATCACGATAAGCACTTATGCTTATTAATTAGTGAATATTTTATAACATTCTCACGTTTTCTGGGGTATTGGACAGCATAATTGCCTTAATCTTTATTAAAAGACTGGTCATAAACGATTCTAAAAGGAACTAATCAGCCATTATTGACAAAAAGAGACGGTTTTGCGATCAAATCGCAGAATCGTCTCTTTGTCTTAGTTAGACGTCAAGCTTCAAGCTACCCACTGCTTTGACGCGAACTTGAGCAGAACCGCCTGGTAGATAGGCAAGCGGGATAATTTCGATATTAATGATTTCAACGCTGGTTGGATCCGCGCCAGCACTGATTGCATTGCTGACTGCCTCGTTTTTGGCTTTTTTTAGTACTTCTTCTTTATCTTTGCCTTCAAAGCTGTAGATTCGGTTAACGTCGCCACTGACTTGCCCCAAAGCCGCACCCACTGCATTGGCTGCATCATAGTGGTCTGGACGGTACACTTTGCTGATGCCCTTGATCTGGTCGTCAACCAAAAAACTACCGCCACCGGTGAGAATCAAAGGGATATCACCGCTTTTAAGCTTCATTTGATCAAGCGAGTCGGCAACGGTCTGGTTGATCGCGGCTAATACGCTGTCAGCCCATTCCTCAGAAATGTCAGCAACCTTGTCCGATTGATCATGAAATGCACGATTGAGTCTGGCTGCATTGTCAGAGGCGGTTTCAACATCTCCGCCAAAGACTTTCGACTTAGTGACGATTTCATATCCGACACTGTCTGGTCCAACCGTGAAACCATCATCATTTCTATGGATCACGGTACCACCGCCAATACCAATTGAAAGAATGTCTGGCATACGGAAGTTGGTTTCTACGCCGCCAACCTGTGCTGAAAGGGAAGATTGGCGTGGAAAGCTGTTTACCAAAACACCGATATCGCTGGTAGTGCCACCAACGTCAAGTACCAGTGCATTTTTAATGCCTGAGAGATGGTAGGCACCACGAATGCTATTGGTAGGCCCGCAGCCAATGGTAAAGATCGGATATTTCTGAGTAAACTCACCAGTCATCAAGGTTCCATCATTTTGACTGAAAAAAGTTTGTGCTTTGATGCCAAGTCCTGCTAAGGCACTTTCAAATCCATTTACGATTTGCTCGCCGATTGTCATCAAAGCAGCATTTAAGATTGACGCGTTTTCTCGTTCAAGCATGCCGATGCCGCCAATCTGATGCGACAAAGTAATCTTAACGTCATTGCCTAGGTCCTCTTTGATCCATTGCGCGACTTGCAGTTCTTGAGCGGGATTTACTGGTGAAAAAGTCCCCGCGATGGCAATGCTTGTTTTTTTATCTTTTAAGTTAGCACAGAATGCATCAACCTCATCACGATTCAGTTCGGCAATTTTACGGCCATCATATTCATACCCGCCGGAAATGATAGCAGCTTTTTCATTAACGGCTGCTTTCAGATCGGCAGGCCATTCCATATAAGGGGGAATGCCAACTGATGCCGGCTTGCCGATTCGGAGATAAGCGACCTTGTCCAGATCCTTGCGCTCAACGATAGCATTGGTGGATTTCGTGGTTCCAAGCATGGCAAAACCAATCTTACTCTTATCTACATGACTTTCAGCCAGTACTTTAGAGATTGCATTGAAGATACCACCTTGTACGTCTTTGGTAGTGTGTGCCTTAACCGTGTAGATAACGTTCAGCTGGTCGTCCAGAATTGCAGCATCGGTATTCGTACCGCCAACATCAACGCCTAAACGATATGCCATAAGCTATTTCTCCTTTCCCTGCAGCTCTTCTACTGGAATATAGTCGACATCATAGCCAAAGTAGCGTGGTCCTGCCGTTTCGATGCCAATAGGAGTACGCCATTGCGGATCACAAGGGAATGACACAACCTTAACGCGTGACCCGTATTGCAGACGCTCTGACGTAATCGGAAAGGCGCTCTCAATATCCAAGGCAACGATTAGATCAGGAACCGAGGCTAAGATCTCATCACCCTCCTTGGCAACCAGTGTTTCGTTTTGGAATTCGAGACTGAACGTTTTCCCTCGATAGTTGTTGAGCCCCTCGATTTGTGCGGTACCAAAGTTAAAGCCCTGCTTGGTTTCGCGCGTTACAGCAGTCACTTTGCCGTCGTATAGCTCAAAACCGTTGAGTCGATCCAATAGCGCTTTGAAGACGTCATCATAATCTTCTTGATGCATCAGAATCTCGCCAATCTCACGAGCCAATGAAAGAGTACCGTTTACGACAGATCCCTTGACGTCCTTGCCAGCTAAAAAGTAGTCAGAGACAGATGCTGAACCGCCCATTTGAACGGTTAGGGCGCGAGACATGTATTCTGACCAATAGGCGTTGATTGGCTTAAGCAGGGCAACGTTGCCTTTTTCATCGCCAACGGCTACTTGTTCAGGCTCCAGGCCATGGAGGTGGAAAGTTTCCATCTGTGCTTCAGGAAAGGCTCGGCCAATTGCATCGGCATCCAGAATTGGCAAGTGCAGTTTGGCCGCCGCACCGACTGGATAAAGTGAGTTGATGCCACCGACTTCAATTGGAATGATAACATCAGCTTTTTTACCAAATGCGCGTTCAAGTTCTTGCAGAGGGTTCGTCAGCTCAATCTCAGAAGGCAGTTTCTCCAATGATACGGTTGGCGCTCCCATTCCAGATACGGGAACGACGTATTGATCGTCCTGCAACTCATCGATTGAGATCAAATTTACGGGACCATACTTCTGAATCATGCTCTTGGCAAGCAAACGGCCAACCTTGGGATCACCACCACCGCCGGATCCTAGTACAGAAGCTCCGACTGAGATGTAGTCAATGTCTTGTTCGGTTAGTTCTCTCATGGTTCCTCAACCTCCAATGTCTCATCTTTCTTATTCTTTGTAAGGTAGCTCAGCAGCAGCTGCATGAAGAAACCAACCAGAATTCCGTCCAGTGGTGGTATCTGCGTCAGTTTAATGATACCCAATCCAGTTGGCGCGTCAGTCGTTAAATAAGTGACTACGATGCCAACTACCTATGAAGCCATTGAACGCCACACGATCGATTTAGGCTCTTCACGGTTACTGATGCGATTGAACTCTTTTTTGATGAAGTAGAATTCAGCAATGTAGATACCAGGGACCGGTGCGATGAAGATACCCAAAATATTGAGAAATGGCACGAACTGGTTGTAGATACCGAATACCCCGAGCAACGTACCGATTGTACCCAGAATCAAAACCAGTGTACGAAATTTGACTTTAGTAAAGATCACATTGAATCCTAGAGAAGCAGAGTAGAGGTTACTGGTGTTGGTAACCCATTGTGTTAAGGAGAGAACGATGATGCCTGGGATGCCCATGCCAATCATGATCAGCATTTTCATCATGTCCGTGCTGCCGAGTGATTTACTCATGAAGATTGATACCAAAATCATAAAGGAGTTACCAATGAACATCCCGAAGAAGGTTCCGATAATGGAGTCTTTTTGGCTCTTAGCCCAACGTGAGATGTCTGGTTGGGTAGCCGCACCGACGATAAATGAAGAGATAACCAACGCGATTGCAGAACCAAATGGTAAAGTCGCAGATGTCTGAGTTTTTGGCAGGCCATGTGTCCGCAGTGCGATAAACAGCGCAATCAGCATCAGTATCAAGAGGAACGGTACCGAGATTTCGCTTAGTTTGGAAAAAGCCCGATAGCCATAAAGCGTCGTACCGACCATAAAAATACCCGCAATAATTGAAAATACCCAAGTTGGCCAGTTGATGCCAAACGCGCTGATAAAAGCTGTTCTTGCGTTGTCTGCAAAGAACCCGACTTGCACGCCAAACCAGCCTAACAGTGAAAGACCAATCATTGCTGAATATGCAAGCGTGCCTTTCTTGCCAAAGACATAGCGAGTAATCATTGACGTTGACAAGTTGGTAGCCGCGCCGACAGAAGCCGTAATCGTACAAATCGTTGCCAAAATAAACGACCCGATAATTACAGCCCAGATTGCTTTATCAAGAGGCAGTCCCTTTGCCAGCTGCACGCCTAAAATAACGGCAGCCAGATCGACGCCAATTGCGACCCAAATGGAAAACAGTGATATCCAGGACTTTTGTTGTGACTTTGGAACCTGCTTCAAAGAGTAGTCTGAAGCAAAGCTTTTTTCTTTTTGTGCCATAATAATTCCCCATCCCCTCCGAATGTTAATGAATAGTTAAAATTTAATTAAAAATTATATAATCAGTTTAATAAAATCGACAGATATTAAATGAATATTTTTACTTGATTAGATAATATATATACTATTAGTTGCTTAGAATAAGAAATTTTAAACGTTTTTTGAATATTTAAATCTTTTAATTTAAAATTGATTCATTTTATAAAGCCCTAGATGATGGGAAAAATCTCTGTTATTTAT